>Ga0137308_100175_pt1 | contig 118977 bp, 91 predicted proteins | sample Inofrocosms_June_FD_97181 | JGI IMG/M metagenome (GOLD analysis project Ga0137308, IMG submission 97181) | Mouse cecal microbial communities from Vienna, Austria - N-Acetylneuraminic and N-Acetylglucosamine D2O microcosms_June | ecosystem: Host-associated > Mammals > Digestive system > Large... | reverse complement strand
CAATGCAGGAGAACAGACCGCCACTCTCTACACAAGGGATAAGGCAGTCATGCGGAAACTTGACACGCTTGTTACTGACTTCCCCGATACATACAAGCCGACAGCGCAGGACGAGGTATCAGAAATGATTGGGAACAAACAGGAAGTCATGGCAAAGCGTACAGCAAAAAACAGCGTATTCCTTGCCCTTTTTCAAAACAAGAGTTATCTGCTAAAGCTATATAAAACGCTCCACCCGGAGGACACCACGTCATTCTCCATGATTTAGCGCATGGGAAACAGGGCAGACCAAGAACCTGTATCCTTACCTGGACTGAATTTCAATGTGGGTCAGACTGCGCTGTCCTTGGAAGAGGCGGATTTTTTCCAATAATTCAACAGGTCGGATTTGTTGTAGTTGAAATCGGATTTCATAGATTTTTTAGAAAAATCTTTTTGTATAATAGCAGCATGAAAGAAATAAAAAACAGCAGTTCCCTCCGGGGGAACGCGGGAGAAACAGGAGGTAGCAAATGAAAGGGTTAAAGAGACTGGCAGTTTCGGCGGTGGCCGGCATGGCTGCGCTGGCCATGACAGGGTGCGGCGGATCCGGCAGTGCATCGGAGGATCATACATATTCGGTGTGGCTTTACAACGGACAGGATGCGTCCTATTATACGGATTATGCGGAGAATCCTACTATCCAGTATCTGATGAGCAAGACCTGGGGAGAGAATGAAGACACCATCAAACTGGAGTTCCAGGTTCCGCCCGCAGGCAGACAACAGGAAAATTACGAGACCATGGTTGCTACGGGAGATTTTCCCACTCTGATGCAGGGTTCGGTGGCGGATGCCCCGCCCCGGATGCTGGAGTCGGAGATGATTGTGGATATCACGGATCTGGTGAAAGAGTATATGCCCAATTACTACAATAGGATTCAGACCAATGAAACTCTGAAGAGTAAAGCTGTCTTCAATATTGACGGAGAGGAGAAGATTCTTTCTATCAATGTAGCGAACGAGGACTATGGATATTATTTCTCCGGAAATATGTACCGCAGGGACTGGATCGTGAAGTATGGCAAGAATCCTCAGACGGGAGCGGCTTTTACCGGAGGCTACACGGATGAGGCGGACGTGGACAGCTGGGTGGACGATGTGGTATTCCCCAGCGGCGGTACGGAGCCGGTGTACATCAGCGACTGGGAGTGGATGTTTGAGATTTTCACTGAGGCCATGGCGGATTTAAATATAACGGATTCTTATTGCACCAGCATCTATTATCCTGGCTATATGTGGTCCGGCGGTTTGTGCTCCTGCTTCGGTGAGCCTATTCCCATCTGGTATAAGGGCTCTGACGATGTGGTGCGCTTCGGCGGAGACTCCGAGTCGATGAGGGCTTATCTCCAGTGCCTGAACAACTGGTACGAAAAAGGATGGCTGGATCAGGACTTCAACGAAAGGACTGCGGATATCTTCTATGCCACCGACGACACCAACAAGCGTCTGGGTAAGGTGGGCATGTGGATCGGTACCCAGGCGGAGTTGGGCGGCAGATTGGATATGCATGACGGCGGACTGACAGAAGGGATTTATGTGGCAGGCTGTGCATGGCCTATCAATGATGTGTATGGGGACGACTCCTGCAAGAACGTGGAGCCATGGGCAACGCAGGCGGGAACCAGCCTGGTGGGAACGGGATTCTTGGTCATGGAAGGCGCCCAGGAGAAAGATTTAGGGCCGCTGCTGTCTATGCTGGACTATCTCTACTCTGACGAGGGCGCCGTGGTACGGACGCTGGGAGCCACTCCGGCGCAGATGGAGGAAGCGGGACTGGATACCTCTTTCTATACCAACAACGGAATCGAGAACGGCACCTATACCATGGGCGAGGACGGGCGTTATAAGAAAGTGGACGCTATTACAAATGATTCCGGAGGTCTGCTGATCGCTACTACCGCTCAGCTCCTGCCTGGCTATCAGCTGGTGAGCAGTGTGGACGAGGGATATGCGGAAAACTACGAGAACAGTATGAAGTCATGGATCAGATATCCCAATAAGGGCCAGGTGTGGGGCAGCGATGCGTTTGCATTGATAAGCAGCGAGGACATGAGAACCATTGGGGATCTGCAGACCAAAGTCCTGAACTACATGGAGCAGCATACCTACGAATTCATCAAGGGCATCACCGATATTGACAGCGATGAGGACTGGAGCAACTGGTGCACTATGCTGCAGAAGTACAATTACCAGAAAGGCATTGACATCCTGCAGCCTTACATTGACATGAATCCGTTTATCGGGTAAATGGCAGTATGAACTGGAAACAGAATCCGTTGTTCCGGTGCGGCTTGGAATCCGGTATCGGAATGACGGACTGGAGGACTTCGACTTCAGAGCGGTCGCGCAGCGACTTTAAAATAGGAGAGCAGTTATGGCAAGAGAAAAAGCAAAGTTTAAACCGCCGAAAGTGACCTGGAAGCAGGACGCGAAGCGGAACTGGCCCGTGTACGCCATGTACCTCCCGGCCTTTATCATGACCGTAGTTTTAAGTTATATTCCTATGTTCGGCATCATCATGGCCTTTGAGGACTATGAGGTGCGCAAAGGCTTCTTTGGAAGCAAGTGGGTGGGCCTGCAGCATTTCCAGACTTTGTTCACAGGAGCTGAGTTTCTGGGGGCGCTGCGCAATACCGTCTGCATTATGGTGATCAAATGTACCATCGGCTTCGTGGCTCCCATCCTCTTTGCCTTTTTCCTGAGCATGCTTAAGAGCAAGCGGTATAAGAGGACAGTGCAGACTTGCTCCTACCTGCCTAACTTCGTTGCGGCGGTGGTGGTGACCTCACTGCTGACGGAATTTCTGGCCAAAGACGGCCCCCTGACCATGCTGCTCACTAAGTTCGGGGCGGAGAACCAGAACTGGCTTGCAAATGACAAGATACCGGTATTCTGGATCATCTATGTGCTCATGGGCGTCTGGCAGGGCATTGGCTGGGGCTCCATCATGTATGTGGCCTCCATTGCTACGGTCAGCGGTGACCTCCACGAGGCGGCTGCTATAGACGGCGCTTCTAGGCTCCAGAGGATGACAAAGATTACGCTGCCCTGCATTAAGCCTATGATTGTCATGATGTTTGTGTTGAATGTGGGTCTGAGCTTTGCAGCAGGGTATGACAGTATTTTGCTTTTGTATATGCCCTCCACTTATAACGTAGCGGACACAGTTTATACATACACTTACCGCATGGCTTTCGGCGGAGGCGGCAACAATTACGGTCTGTCGGCGGCATCCGGCCTGTTCCAGTCCATTGTGTCCACGGTGCTGTTAATCGGCTCCAATGCGCTGAGTAAGAAGCTGGGCGATGGAAATTCACTGTTCTAAGAAAGGAGGAGAAAAAATGAGTCTGAGAAAGAAAAAGGTTGACGTAAACGATGACAACAGAATCTCCTCCATGGTGGAGCATCCCAGTGTGGGAGACCGTATTGTGGACGTAATCGTGATTTTGGTATGCGCTTTGGTGGCTTTCTGCAGCCTGGTGCCTATGTGGCATGTGCTGATGAGCTCTCTGTCGGACGGCAAGACCCTGCTTGCCAGCTCCGGCGTGGCATGGCTGCCCGTAGGCGATTTCAACCTGGAGGGTTACAAACATATCTTCAAGGATAGCTCTATCCTGACAGGTTATGCCAATACCGTACTGTATACCATAGCTTCCACTGCCCTGGGATTCTTTCTGGCGGTGATGAGCGGCTATGCCATGAGCCGTGACACGAAGTTAAAGGGCTTCATGATTATGGCAATGATGTTCCCTATGCTTTTTGGCGGGGGCATGGTGCCCACTTACATGGTCATCCGGAAATTGGGCTGGGTGGGAACCAGATGGGCTCTGATTATACCTGGCTGCACCAATGCCATGTTTATGGTAATGATGATGAATGCTTTTAACAGCGTGCCAAAGGAGATGTACGAGGCGGCCCGCATCGACGGTGCAGGACATTTCCGCACCATGAGCCAGATCATGCTGCCCCAGGCCATGAACTTAGGCTCCGTCATTATCCTAAACAGCGTGGTGGGACAGTGGAACTCCTGGCTCCAGGCTTCCATCTATGTGCCCAACAAGAGGAATCTCTGGCCTTTGCAGCTGTTCATCCGGGAGATTACGGCCAACAATGAGAATTTCCTCCAGACCTCCAACCCGGACTACAGCAGGTACCTGATCCGGTACGCGGTCATCGTGGCAGCTACCCTGCCTATCATCGTCCTGTTCCCTTTCTTCCAGGATAAGCTGGAAAAGGGCGTCATCGCGGGAGGCGTGAAAGGGTGATGTGTGTTTTTTTGGAAGAATCCCTGCTGGGGCAGACCATAGGTTTGCCCCTTTATTTGTCAAAGTACCCTCATATATCGGGCCGCACCACCTTGCATGAAAGTCTGGGCATTTACCGTGTGTCTGCACTATGACACACGGGGATGCGCACAAACCGCAAGAGCGTGCGGCTTGGCGCACAGCGCTCCTGCTTATTCGGGCTGCGCGGTTTCCGTAAAATACAAATATCATTTTGGGCTTGACTCTAAATTTCTACTTGTAAAACCTGCCGGAATACGGCATGATTTTAAATCATAAGAAAAGGCGCGTATGCTTTGGCAGGCCTCAGGAGGAGAAGAGAAAATGGTATACAGAATTACAAAAGAGAAAATGGATAGTTACCGGGAACACATGTTGCAGGAGGAATTTGCGCCGGATACCATAAAGAAATATCTGCGGGATATTCGGGCGTTTGCGGTATGGCTGGAGTGCGCTGCCGACAGGCAGAGGAAGAGCGGGGAGATATTTACCAGCAAAAGTCAGCCGGGAGCGGAGGCTACAGCTTCCATAGAAAGTCCGGTATCAGACGATGGAATTCATAGATCGGGGGTATTATTGGAAGAGGAAGCAGCTGTCCAGGTAGACAAGGAGGCTTCCACAGGCTGGAAAACGCATCTGACCAAAGCGGGATATGCCCCGGCTACCATTAACGCCATGATTTCCTCTCTGAACAGCTTCTTTGACTTCCTGGGGTGGAAAGAATGCCAGGTTAAATTCCTGAAGATACAGCGCCGGACTTTCAGGGAACAGGAGAAAGAACTGAGCAGGGCGGAATATGGCCGTCTTTTAGAGACCGCAAGGGAAAATGGGAATTCCCGGCTGGCGTTGCTTTTGGAGACGATTTGCGCCACCGGCATCCGTGTGTCTGAGGTGCGGTATATCACAGTGGAGGCGTTTTACCGGAAACGCGCGGATATCTCTCTGAAAGGAAAAATCAGAACCATTCTCATCCCCGGGAAGCTCTGCAAGAAACTTCGGGATTATGCCAGAAAGCAGAATATTACAACAGGAGAAATCTTCATCACTCGGAAAGGAAACAGCATGTCCAGATGCCAGATCTGGCGGGAATTGAAAAAGCTGTGTGAGAAAGCCGGCGTAAACCCGTCCAAAGTGTTTCCTCACAATCTGCGCCATCTCTTTGCAAGAACTTTCTATAAAGTATGCAGAGATATTGTAAAACTTGCGGATGTACTGGGACACAGCAGTATTGAAACCACACGCATATACCTGATGTCAACGGGGGAGACCCATGCCCGGCAGATGGAGAGACTGGGGCTGGTGAGCTGAAAAAGTAAAAAACAGTTCGGGAAAGTTTTCTGAGGAGAATCTTTCGAATGGCCAGGATACAAAATCATCATTTTGTTTCATGTGAAAGATGAAATAATTCTGCCTAATCTCAATTAGAAATATTATACCATGGAAATTTACAGGTTTCAAGATTACTTTAGATTTTGCGCTCATGTTTTGCATTTGAAAATCCGACTGATAAAAAGTGAAATTAACCCATAAGGACACACAAAACAAAACCTGAGATAATGCTGCAGACTGATCTTTCAGGCTTTAATTTTTTGATGCCTTTTTTGATACTGTTAAACAGGATAAAGCTACGGCTGTATCCTGTTTTTCGGTTTTCGGGAAGTCTGCCTAAGGACAGCAAATGAAATGATGATTTTGTTTCATGCCGGGTGTGGGGAAACAGCAGGCTCCGAAAGTAAGGCTTTGATTCCCTGTAAAACAGTAGCAACCGATAAAACAATGGCAGGATAAGGTTTCTGCCGCGGCAGCGCTGTTGTGATGCCGGGACGGGAAAAAACTGGCAGAGGGGAATGGGAAAAGAGTAGCAGGAAAGGAGCATCGGAAAAGGAGGGGAGAATATGCGTCAGGAAGCAGTGGCGGAGATTGGTCCACCAGTGAAGTATGCCTTGCGGTCATGCCATCGGGGCGGCAAGGCGTGAATGTAGAGACGATGGAAATCTGGCAAACCGTTGGAAACGGCGGGACGCAAAGCTACAGGGACTAAGGCAGTTGGGAACGTAGTTGAATTGAATCAGCTGGATTGAATTCGAATGTGTTTGAAATTGTTATGTCAGCCTGGCCGCTAATTATAAAAGGCAAACTGCCGGAAACGGCAGGACGCAAAGCAAGGGGTCTAAAGTATGCATGAAAAGGTGCAGGCCATGACAGCCCGGTTACTGATTATAATTAGCAAACCGTTAGAAATGACGGGACGCAAAGCTATGGGGGCTAAGGTACGATTCTGAAACGGAACTACAGTTTCGGATAGGCACTATGCCAGCCCGGCCGCCGGATACTTTGCATCCGCAATTTTTAGCAAAGAGAGGAATGATGAGATGAAAAGAACTATAAAGCGTTTAGGCAGACGCATGTTCGCACTGTTTGCCGCTGCGGCTCTCGTTCTGGGCGCTATGCCGGAAATGACGGCTCAGGCGGCGGAGGAAGGCAGTGAAATAACAGAGTCTGCGTTTGCTGAGGCTAAAAATCTGGATCAGGGTGATACGTGCTACGGCACTGTAACACTGGACGGAGGAACTGTTACTGACAGTGGAACACCGAATGTATGGGCAACTGGTATGTGGGGTGGCTCAGCATATGTGACCGACTACAACTGGGTTCATATTACCAATTCTAATCCCAACGTTGCAACGGCATCATACAGTACAAATGGAGGTAAGCTGTCCATTACATTTACTCCTGGTGAAAGCAGCGGTACAACAAAGATCTCAGTGGGTGTGGATGCCAAGTATCCACATGACACATTGGGAACCTGGAACATGAACCTGAACTTTGACTATACGGTTACGAACAAGACAGGCGGTACTGTGCCGCCCGTAGAACCGGGGAATAAGCCAGAGCCACCTACGGATGAGGCTGTGCAAGATTTTTATAATGGTAATATAGCAGTTCGCGTTCGGTGTGTGGATAGGAATGATCAATGGCATGATGGTACATTCTCCAGACTTGCAGAAGGCTCTTATACCATCGGCGAGGTTGTGGCATATGACGGAAGCAACAGCAAATTGAGCCAGAGCGAATGGACCTGGATGTGCAAGGTGCATGTAGATCAGCAATATTACCTGTCTCGCTGGAGCCGCATTTTTGAATCCAGGTATGGAACTCACTATCTTGCGGATGGAGAGAAAGATGTATTTGCACCGTTCTATTACTTTAAGGGCGGATATTGCACTTATGCAGGAACACGCCTCCAGGAAGGCTGGTATTGCCTGACTGAGGATGCTCCCGTTTATGTGGATATAACCCACAAGGCGCCTGTTGCGAAGACATACGCTGTTTGTTATACGGACGGTGTAAACGGTCAGACTATTTTTGCTGATCAGAGGACAGAAGGCTTGAAAGCCGGTGAAGCAACTCCTGCATTTGGTGAGGAGACCGGAAAAACGGAGACGATAGTTGTGGGTGGCGCGAGCGTAGTCGTACCTGTTCGCGCAGGATATACATTTGAAGGATGGTCACCCACAATTAACCCTGTGGTGAGTGCGGATGACGCAGATGAGAACGGTGTGATTACCTATGCAGCTACTTGGTCGAAAAAGTCTGAGATTGCGAATGATAAGATCACTGTCATCAAGACACCCAGCAAGGAGCATCCTATTGTCGGTGAAGAATTCAAGTATACTATCAGGCTGAAGAACGATAATTCAAAAGCTGTTGTTATGACAGTTACGGACACACTGAATGAAAAGTTGGATTTCTCTAAAGTATCTCAGTCTGACGGAGGCGTCTATGACGAAGCAACGCGTACCGTAACCTGGCAGAACGTGACTGTACCTGCAAATGGGGCTAAAGAACTGCATGTCTGGGTAAAAGCAAATGAGGCCGGGGAGATCTATAACGAGGCCAAAGCTGAATGGGATGGCGGAAAGTCCAGTGGGAACACTGTGATAACGGCGCAGCCTGATGAAACGCCGCCTGAACCGCCTACACCGCAGGCTGTGAATAAGCTTGTCAAGGGAAGCGGCGAGGCAGCGGTTTTAGTACATTGTGTGCCTGAGCGCCATGATTCAAATACCTGTAAGTTTGACTGCTACAATACCGAAAATGGGCAAGTGGTACACACAGATCGTATTACGATCGGAAGCGTTGTTAAAAACAATGGTATTTACACCTGTGAGGTAACCTTTATTGCTGAGAAATATGCGGAAGCATACACAGCATTGAAGAAAGGAAAAAAGCATACATTAGCAGCAGGACAGACCAATAAAACTGTTGTTTTTGAATGGGATGCCCAAGAGGGGTGGAAAGTTTCTGGCGGCAGCACAACTCCGGTGAGATTTGATGTGGAGTGTAAAGCTTCTGTAGTCGATCCGACGGAGCCTACAGATCCGACAGACCCGACGAATCCGACGGACCCCACGAATCCGACGAATCCGACGGAGCCGACGAATCCGACGGAGCCTACAGACCCGACGAATCCGACAGACCCGACGAATCCGACGAATCCGACGAATCCAACAGACCCGACGGAGCCGACGAATCCAACGGACCCGACGGAGCCGACGAATCCAACGGAGCCGACGAATCCAACGGAGCCGACGAATCCAACGAATCCAACGGAGCCGACGAATCCAACGGAGCCAACGGAGCCGACGAATCCAACGGACCCGACGAATCCAACGGAGCCGACGATCCCTACAGATCCGACGAATCCGACCGACCCGACGAATCCGACAGACCCTACAGATCCGATGAATCCGACAGATCCGACGATCCCGACAGACCCTACAGATCCGACGAATCCGACGAATCCGACGATCCCGACAGACCCTATAGATCCGACGAATCCGACAGACCCGGCCCCGACGAACCCTACAGATCCGACGGAACCGGCCCCGACGGAACCGGCCCCGACGAACCCGGCACCGACGGAACCGGCCCCGACCGACCCGGCCCCGACGGAGCCGACGCCGACGAACCCGGCCCCGACAGAACCGGCCCCGACGAACCCGGCCCCGACGGAACCGGCCCCGACAGAACCGGCCCCGACGAACCCGGCACCGACGGAACCGGCCCCAACGGAACCGGCCCCGACAGAACCGGCACCAAACGAACCGGCTGATGAAGGAACACCTGTGGTACCCGTAAACCCGGATGGCGGAGACGGCGGAGCCGAGGGAACACCGGATGTGCCCGAAGAACCCATGCCACCGGCTGCACCGATTGCACAGGCAGTACCTGTTGCACCGACGGTACAGATACCCGAACCCCAGGATGAAGTAGAGATCCCGGATGAGGAATTGCCTCAGGCAGCGCCGGAACAGGAACCGGAAACGGAACCTGCACAGCAGCCTGAAGAGACCGATCCTGAGGAAGAGATTGCAGATATTACAGAGGAGGAAGTGCCTCTTGCAGCCATGAACGAACTCGGAAGCGGTTCTCCGTCATGGGCGCTGCTGAATCTGATCCTGACGATTCTGACCGCACTGGCGAGTCTGTTAACGCTGACTTTCTATTTTGTAGGAAAGCGTAAGGACGAGGACGAAGACGAAGACGAGCTGAAGAGAAAAGGCCTGATAAGGGTACTGAGTATTCTTCCGGCAGTATTTGCAGTAATCACCTTTATTCTGACTGAAAACATGCAAAATCCTATGATTATCGTAGACAAATGGACTGTTCTGATGCTCCTGTATGCGGTAGTCAATGGGGCGCTTGCAGTCTTCTCTGTCAAGAAGTGGGAGAAAACGGAAGAAGAGATGTAAAAGATGTGATTATATCTGCCATAAGCTGACGGTATAAAAGCCATCGGCCTGGCAGAATGCAGTACAATGATTTGCATAAAAAGAGCAGGAGTCACATTTTTAAGGCTCCTGCTTCTTTTTCATTATTACAGGAAAGACCGAAAGGCGGAACAATGCGCAGGCCAGCGGGCTTTCAAGCTCTATACCGAAGGAGATTCTGAACATGGAAAAAAAGAAAAGTATACTGATTTACGGTATTGCATTCGCGGTACCCTTTTGCATTCTGTTTCTCTCATTTGCACTTTTGAAAGTTTACCCGTTCGGGAACAGGCAGGTACTGGTGGTAGACGCATGGAATCAGTATTACCCGTTTCTGGTGGAACTGAACAGAAAGCTGAGAAGCGGGGAATCTCTGCTCTACAGCTGGAGGCTGGGTTTGGGGAGTGATTTTGTCTCCCTGATGTCCTATTACCTAGCAAGCCCGCTGAATCTCTTGCTTGTTTTGTTCCCTGAAAGCATCTTAAAAGAGGTTTTCGGCTTATTTATATTGGTTAAGACAGGGCTTGCAGGCTCTTTCTGTGCCTATGCCCTGATTATGATAAATGAAAAAGGCGAAAAAAACAGAGAAGCTGGCGGAACCCGGAAAGCAAAGAGAAATCGAGAAGCCCTGAAAATTCCGGAGAGCGATAAGCGCTGTTACGGGGTAATCATATTTTCCACCTTTTATGCTCTGTGCGGCTGGAATATCGGCTATTTCTGGAATATCATGTGGCTGGATACCTTTGCGCTGCTCCCGCTGGTTGCTCTGGGTATCTGGCTGCTGGTAAGGGAGAAGAAATTCAGGCTGTATACCGTTTCTCTTGCACTTGCGATTCTGGCAAATTATTATATCGGGCTTATGGTGTGTATCTTTACGGTGATATTCTTTTTTGCACAATGTTTTATACAGAAAAACAGTATAAAAGAGCTGTGGGAAAATCTGCGGAACATCATTCTGTTTTCCGGCCTGGCCATTATGATGTCGGCTGTGGCCACACTGCCGACGATGGTTACTCTGAGCCACGCATATAAAAGCAGCAGCGGGCCTGGAAAGCAGCTGACAGTCAGAGGCTGGACAGAGACCTTTTCCAATTTGTTTGCTTATCTGGAACCGACGCGGATGGGAGGACAGCCGTATCTTTACTGCGGCGTGCTCTGCGTACTGTTGCTGATGGTATATTGCAGGCTGCCTAAAGTGTCAGGGAGGGAAAATGGGGCAGTCTGTCGGCACTACTGTTTGTGTTCGCCGGCACGAATGTCAATCTGCTGAATTATATATGGCATGGCTTTCACAGTGCGAATTCCCTGCCGTACAGGTTTACATTTATTTTTTCATTTCTTCTGGTCCTTCTTGCATACAGGGCATACGGAGAGCTGGATACGCTTCGGAAAAAGGACTGGAAGATTGTGTGCGCCGTGGGGATATTGTGCTGGATTTTGGTGGCGGCGGACCGTCTGTACAGGTATGGAAAGGAGAATGGCGGTACTTTTGGAGTGGAACTGTTTCGGGCGGAAAGGAAAGAGCTCTGGCCGTTTCTGATAAAAAATCTGCTGCTGATAATTGCCTATCTGGCGCTGCTGGCTTTCCTGGTTTGGAAGAAGCGGAATAAGGCGGTTCTGCTTTTCCTGCTGACAGCGACGGCCGGACTGGAGCTTGTGCCCACTGTACTGGCCGGAACGAAAGCAATCGGAACCACGGACAGGGATGGCTTTCCGGACAGATATGCGCAGGTGGAGGAGGCACTGGCCGGGATCAGGGCAGACGAAACGCTGTCTTTGGAAGGGACGGAAAGAAATGGTACGTTTTACAGAACAGAACTGGCAGCCCGCCATGGCTGGAATGCGCCGGCGCTGTATGACTACAACGGAACAGCGATTTTTTCTTCCACAGCAAATGTGGCTATCACAAAGATTTTTGAGAAACTGGGAATGGCCGCGTGGCAGGCGGCCAACAGATACCATTATCAGAATTCCACGCCTGTGAATAATGCTTTCCTGAATCTGAAATATCTGATTTCCCGGGGAACGGAGGCTGTCAATGGAGAGTATCTCACGGAGGCCGCGCGATCCGGCGATGTATATATTTATGAGAATGAGTCATATCTTCCAATTGGCTTTATGGTGGAAAGGGAAACGGCGGATTTCAAGCTGGAAGGGGACACGCCGTTTGAGATACAGAACAATCTTCTGAAAACAGCTGCGGGAACAGTGGAAGACATTTTCGAGGCGCTGGACATGATTCATGTGGGGCATGAAAATGTCTATGTCACAAGGTCCGGTTACGGGATGTATCAGTATAAGCCATTAGAAAATACGGAAAAAGCGATGGAGACAAACCGGCCGGACGCAGACGGAAACCGGTTAGAAGAGCCTGGGATATCTGAAGATGAGGGCAGTTCGGAAGAAAAGGAAAAGTTCAAATACAATTACGAAATGCCAAAGGACGGAGCCGCTTATGTGTTCATGGATCTGAGACCGGAGAAGACCGCGGAGAACACTGTAAAAGTTGAATATAATGGGACATCGCGCTCGTATGCTATTTATGAAAACGGGAGCTTTTTTCCGGCAGGAACATACCGAAAAGGAGACCTGTTCTCCGTCCGGTCGGAGATGGACGCCGGAAAGTCGGGAGATCTTCGGATTTTTGTCAGTATCTTGAATCAGGAGGCATTTGACAGGGCGTATAGCATGCTGAGAGATGAGACACTGGAGGTGACTGAGTGGACTTCCCGAAGTCTGAAAGGCAATATCTGCGTTAAAAAGGATAATCTCATGTACACATCCGTTCCCTGGGAGAAAGGCTGGAAAGTATATGTGGATGGCAAAAGAGCAGAAATAAAGCTGATTTTCGATGCTTTCATAGGGGTGGAGCTTACAGAGGGAGAACATGAGATAGAGCTTGTGTATTCTCCCGGTCATATATATCTGGCGGTGGCGATTTCGTTGCTGGGAATCGGCATATTCGGGCTGACCTGCTTCTTTTCCCGGACAAGGGCAAAAGGGGCCTGAATTTGCCGTAAAAAGGGATTGCGTTTTTCAGAAAAAAATGCGTGTACTGAAAGTGAAGATACCGCAAGACAGTGTCTTTGCTTCAGGGCTAGATTATACAAAAGTCGTCATAGTCAGGGACAATGACTACCTTGACAGTGCGAAAGCGGCGGATCAGCCTATGGAACAACTCTGAAACGTTTTGGTTGCGCCAAATATGAAAACACGTTAATATAATAATATGGGGGACAACTGTTTCGCTTTTGAAATCATATCTAAGGAGCGAGGAGCCATGAAGAAGAGTATCACGGCCAAACTGGGCGGTATGCTGCTAAGCACTTTCCTGCCCCTGAACCTGCTGGCGATAATCTTGTGCAGCATTATCATTCATCAGACTTCGGAGCAGGTGCAGGAGGCATACCAGAGGGAGTTGGATACGGCCATGAACGGTCTTGTATCCGATTTGGAGAATATAGAAGAACGCTTTTCCGGATTCCTGCTTCGCTATATGACAGAGCTGACGCTGGAGGAGGGAGGGAACCCCTTTACCACCCTGGAGATGCTGGAGGATTTCTATGAGGTCTGGGAGAGCGGCGGGCGGCAGGGACAGGCATGGCTGTATGACAAGGAGGGGAAGCGGCTGTACCTGAAATATACGGCGGGCTCCTATGAGGTGGCTCAGATAGAGAAGCTGAAAGCCGCGCTGGAAGAGCGCATTTCGGGGCAGGAGGAAACAGGAGAGGGGGCTGCAGATAACTGGGAGTTCGTCTTCATCCCTGAGGGACGTTTCCTCTCCAGGCAGTATGAGTGCACAAATTATTACGCGGGCTTTCTGCTGGACATGGAGAAATACCTGGACACCCTGGGAACCTCCGACCTATGGCGCAGGAATCAGGTGTATGCCAGGAGCGGCGGCAACATATATTCTTTTCAGAGCGGAAGAATCAAAAACTATACGGCATCCGGCTGGGAGGAGATATTTTCCAAATGGTATCTGGCCAGGAATGTGCGCTGGAAAGCCGCGGACATGGATTTGGAGCTGGGCATCCGAGTGGTGGACAAGGAGTTTCGAATAGGCATTCCGCCGCTGTACTGGGGGCTGTTTGGGGTGGCCTGCGCCTCGGTGCTTTTGGCCGTGGGAATGTGGGCAGGGCTGAAGCGGCGGGTGGTGCACGCCCTGGAGACCGTGAACCGGGGAATGAGGGAGCTGGAACAGGAGCATCTGGACTACCGGATTGCCGGCTGGGACAAACGGGAGACGGAGGAGTTCGTCTTCCTCTACAACAGCTTTAACCGCATGGCTCAGGAGATTGGCCTGTCCAGGGAAAAGGACGCGAAAATGTACCAGGTGCAGCTGGACAATCTGCGCCTGCAGGTAAATCCTCATATGCTGTTGAATTCTTTCAACATGATTTACAGCCTGGCCCAGTCCCGGAATTTCCAGTGTATCCAGGAGTATTCCCTGCTGCTGGTGGAGTATTTCCGGTATGCCCTGAAAGAGACAGACCGGTTCGTGACAGTGGAAAAGGAGATGGAGTTTGTAGAAAATTATGTGAATATTCAGAAAATCAGGTTCCCGGGAGCCTTTACCAGTGTGCACAGAATCCAGCCGGACTGCGCAGAGGCTCTGGTGCCGCCTTTGCTCATCGAGAATTTCGTGGAGAACGCCATGAAGTATGCCCTTGTGTCCGGGAGCACCATTGAGGTGCTAATCAATATCAGACAAGAGGAAAAGCATTTGCTGATTTCGGTCTGCGATACGGGCAGGGGCATCAAGCCGGAGATATTGGACTGTCTGAAACGGGGGGAGATTTACCGGGACAAGATGGGAAAGGAGCATATCGGCGTCTGGAACTGCCGCAGGAGGATGGAGGTATTCTACGGGGATGCCGCGTCTATGAAGATTACCAGCAGCCTGGGGCAGGGGACCCAGGTGTGGCTGGACGTGCCCTATATGACGGAGGCCGGGGAAAATAGGGAACTGGTTCCGAAAGGCTTCTGATTTGCCATAAGCCTGCTACGAGAAAAGATTTGGGCGGGACGGGGAAGAGACGGGCAAAGATTCTGACGGGATGGTGCGGGAATATGTGCGGTGGAATAAGCAGTAGAATGGGGAATATAGTTTACAGTGCAATTGGGAAGAGAATACAAAGCATACTCCGGTCCGGGGGTAAAAACGGCGGCAGGCCCAGAGGCGGGCTGTGGCTGGGGCGCAGCATTTGTATCTGGATGGCGGCCGGGGTTCTGGCGGGCTGCGGGCAGCAGGACGGGGGGCGGGAGCCGGATTCGGAGAGTCCGGTCAGCGAATGGGCGGCTGTTCCCACAGAGACGGAGCAGTTAGTGGTGACTTATCAAACCTTGCCCACCAGCGTGCTGGAGGATCTGGATTTGGTAACCGCTGCCGTGAACGATATCACACGAGAGGAAATCGGCGCAGAAATCGTATTCCGGCTGGCGGACGCATCGGATGCTTTTACGGAATATCCTCTTTGGATCAGCAAAAACGAACGGATTGATTTGATGATGCTGGGCGGCCAGGATATCGCTACTTATGTGAGCAGAGGGATGTTGGAGCCTATGGACAGTCTTTTGGAGGCCCATGGCGGGGATATTCAGGGGCTTTTGGCGGAGGGGATATCTTTGACAGAGGGAGCCGTGGTGAAAGGCCGGACATACGGAGTGGCTCCGGTGTCTGATTTGCCGGGAAAGGGCTATGGTCTTTGGGCGCCTGCCAGGCTGGTGGGGGAGACGGGGATTTCCTATGAGGCAGACCATATTTATACACTGGAGGAATTGACGGATTTTCTGGCCCGGTGCAAGGCTCTGTATCCGGAGAGCTATCCCCTGGGGCAGATTACTTCCGGCATGAACAAATCCACTTATGCCTGGTATGATGGCAGGGGGCTGGCAGGGGGGGCGTCTGATTTCGGGCTGCTGGTGAAAGATGGATATGTAGTAAATATCTATGAGACCCCGGAGTATGGAAGTTTTCTGGAGCATATGCGGCAGTGGTATGAGGCGGGGTACATTTATCCTGACGGGGCTTTCACGGATGCTTACCCGGAGGAGTTGATAGAGAGCGGGCTTGTTTTGACTTATCCGGGCTCCAGCGCGCCGGGGTATGAGATGGAGGCTTTGTTCGGGGAGGAGGTGCTGTGTCTGCGGACTACGCAGGTGACTTTGGAGGGCGGCAATGCAAGCTCAGGATACTGGACGATTCCTGTGACCAGCGGGAACCCAAAGGCAGCCATGGCGTTTTTAAATCTTATGTACTCGGATAGCAGGATCGCCAATCTGATTCAGTATGGGATTGCCAGCAGGCATTATGTGGTGCTGGACGTGGAGTCGGGCAGGATATCCTATCCTTACGGGGTGTCGAGAAAGACTACGGGGTACTACAATCCGTTGGGGCTATACGGGGACAGGCGCAAGCTCTATACTTTTGACACGGCTGAGCTGATTGCCAGGAAAGAGGCGTATCTGGAGGAGGCTATGAAAAATCAAAATCAGTCCGAATCCTTTTCCTTTGAGGCCCAGGAGGTGAATCTGGAGCTGGCGGCGGTTCGGAAAGTGGTGGAGAAGTATGTGCCCGTTTTGGAGAGCGGCAGCGTGGGAGAGGAGTATTATGCGGAATTTCTGGAGGAGCTGGAGCGGGCCGGAATGGAGAGGGTGATGGAGGAGGCGGGGCGGCTTGTGGAGGCGGGAACTGGGAATTAATGTACATGATTTGCGAAAATATCACAAATTGAATTTAAAAAAATATAATAATAACAATTTTAGACAGAATTTTCACTTAATTTCCGGATAAAGATGGTTGTTTCGGAGTATCTTTACTATTTTCCCAATGGAAAGCAGGCCAAAATTTTTGACAGAAATGAAAATCAAATAACATTTGGGGATAAATTTAAAAAAGATTTTGAGGCGATACTGAATTTTTCTAAGACGAACAAACTATTTTTATCGGTATCTGCAAATTATTCGGTGGTTAAGGAGTCTGAAATTGTATTTCTGTTTTTTAAGGAGGATCTGATTTTCTATCCTCTTCCTTTGGGTGGGGACAGTTGGTTGGAGTATTCCATTGAAAATTTGACGAAAGAGCCAAATGTAAAATTCCTGTTTATAGGTTTTATGAATTCCATTGGAAATTCCATAAAGAATATAAATACAAAATATGAAAAATCTAAGGTGACCCCTGAATTAATACCTGGCAATATTCCGGATTCCCTCAGGGCATTGCTTGCACAAGCCCAGGAGGCCACAAGAGTGGAGGCAAAATTAGAGTACAGTTTATTTACGGTTGATTTGGAGGAAGAGTCCAAAGGAATCCAGAAATTGTTTGAGGTATTTTGTCCGATTCTGGATATTGTACTCAGGAACAAGGTGCTGATTTGGGATGAAATAGAAACCAGCCTGCACCCTCATATCGTCAATGAAATCTTGCGATTGATTCTGCATGGAAAGGCTGACTCCAGGGCACAGCTTATTTTCAGCACCCATGATACGAATCTACTGGATTTAAATAAATTTAGAAGAGATCAGATTTGGTTTACAGAGTTGAACTCAGCTCGGGCAACGGATTTGTACTCTTTGGCTGAACTGAAAAATGTCAGAAAGGATGAAAACATCGGCAAAGGATATCTCAATGGGAAGTATGGAGGGATTCCTTTCATTCAGAATCCGTTGATGTTTCCCACAGAGGAGGAATATTAATGTCCCATACGGAAGAAAGAAACCTTGCACTTACGCCGCGCAATGTGGGCACTCGCAATAGACGACCTAATCGTACAATCCCATTTGAACTGACTGCCATTATGACCCGTTTTGTCAGTAACTTGTCAGCTATAAAAGCACAATTTGATTTGGCTGAGCAGTTAAAGGCGGATGGAAATTTGCAGTATAAGGATATTTTAAGATCTCAGGTGGTATTTCTTGACAGCGCTTTTGATTTTTTCATGCATGAAGCGACAAAATATGGTATGGTACAGATATTTCAGGGAATTTGGGAAAAGACGGAAAAATATAATAATTTCACAGTTCGTTTAGGGGATATTTCTGACGTTTTACGGAATTCGGAACAGGAAAACTGGTTTTTGAACATTGTGAACGATACATATGCAGAAGATACTTTTATGAGTTCAGAAGCCGTTATCGGGCAATTAAATTTAATAGGAATAAAGTGGCACCCATCAGGCTGACTGTCTGCATGAAACTGGTGCTAAAATTGACATTGAGCGCAGGGATGTTGAAGCATATATTGTTGACATAGAAAAGATTGCGTTCGCCATTATGGAGGAAATGAGGCTGGTAAACAATTCTTAGATTTTTATCTGCCGGGACAGAATGGTCGGATTTCTGGGAGTATGAATCGGATTTGTGCGATTTTTTTATGCTTAAAAATGTCATAATGAATCTATCCTGAAAGGATGCATACTGCATACTGCAGACTGTAAACTTAATTGGCGTGCAGTATAAGTTCCTGAGAGGAAATAGTTTAGCGGAGGATTTATGATGAAAGCAAAAAAGATTGTGGCACTATTGGCAGGCGCGAGTCTTTGTGTTTCCATGCTGGCGGGCTGCGGTTCGGAGCCTGCTTCGAACAGTTCCGAGGCGTCGGACAGCACCCGGGAGAGCTCGGCACAGGAATCCGGCTCAGGGGAGGCTGAGGATTCCGAGGAGTCCGAGGAGGAGCCCCGGCAGACGGGATCCACGGATCCCATGGAGATGATTCACCAGGGGTATTATTCCTGGACCTATCCGGTAGACGGCATGGACGACATGTGTGCATTCTTCCATTTCTATGAGGAGCAGCCGGTTCTGGGGGCTGTGTTCTATGCGGGCTTTGCCTGGAACCAGATTACTTATGCAGGGACCTACACAGTGGAGCAGACAGACTGCCCTTACAATGTCTGCTTTACCCGGGAGGACCAGATGGCAGACCCGGCCGTGTATACGGAGGGAACCGCTCCTTACACTGTGACATTTTTTGACTTCCAGGGCAATGAGCTGGGCAAGTGCGGATATGACGGGGAATTTCTCTATAACGACTCCCCGGTGGACGGCACAGGCGGCGGCCCGGCCAAATATGCCCATGACACGGATGCGGCGTCAAAGTACGCGTCTACCTACGAGGCAGAGCTGGGAATCGCCTATCTGGACTTCGTGGCAGCAGAAGAGAAGACTTCCACATTGACCCTGTACCACAACGGCAGATATATGGACATGGTAAACATGATGGTGGAGGGTACCTGGTCCATGGCTGAGGCGGCGGAGGGATATGAGTACACATTGACGCCGGATTCGTCTTCCGATACCGGGGCTGTGGTGGCCGTAGCGGCGGACGAGGCCACGGCTACTTATACGCCGGAGGGCGGCGAGGCCGTTGCCATGGTCAGCACCGTAAGCGCAGGTCCTAAGGCAGCTATGGAGATGAAAGGCACCACGCCCATTCCCGGACAGGAAGTGGAGGCTGAGGTTGTGGGACAGCTTTTCGATGACGGCAATGTGAAAGTGACAGCTTCCGCGTTCGGCTCTGTGTTTGACCTGGACGAGGGCACCTGGACCATGGGCGAGGACGGCTACACCATTACGTTCCAATTCAAGAACGCGGGAGAGCTGGTGTCGGGGCTGGGTGAGGCAGGCGCAGTGCTGCAGTACAAGGTGACCAGCGAGATCATGGGCGAGGTGGACACGGAGCTGGTGATTTCTATCGTGGAAAGCGGCGAGCCTAAGGCGGCCCTGCAGCTTAAGGGCGAAATCCCTGTCACCGAGGAGGCCAATGCTGATGTGGTGGGAGATATGTATGATGACGGAACCGTAAAGCTGGTGGCATCGGCCTTTGGCCAGGAGATGGAGCTGGATGCGGGCACCTGGGTCATGGGGGAGGACGGCTTTACCGTGACTTTTACCTTTGACAATGCAGGGGAGATTGTGTCTGCTGTAGGAGAAAGCGGCGCGGCTATTCAGTACAAGGCCACCCATGAGGTGCTGGGCGAGGTGGACACGGAACTTGTCATCTCTCCGGTAGAATAGAATCAGGACGGCAGGCATTTCGCCTTTGGGGGATTGGGGATTTTCGGGCTGGTGGAGGTAAAAATCCATCATGAAAGGATAATCTGTCATGGGTTTCATTCCACGCAACTTGCTGCCACCAGAATTTTACCGGGCAGGGCGAGATTGGGGCAAATATCCCACAGCTTTTTGCCGGACAATTTATACTGCTTAACGATTTCACTTGCCGTAAAACCAGACTGCATAACGCTGACTGGTTCAATCGCATAGTTACATTAGGTAGTATTCAGCGTTATGCAGTATAATGTGGGAAGAAGTCCGTGACTTTCTCCTGCTCTCTGTACCGCCTGGGGGAGAGGCCAGTGTACTCTTTGAAGACAGCGCCGAAATAACTCTGGGAATGGAAGCACAGGTACTGGGCGATGGCGGCGATGGGGATGTCGGAGTATTTCAGCATATTTTCCGCCGCCTGGATGCGCCTGCGGCTGGTGTATTCGGCGATGCCCATATTTTCATATTCTTTGAATTTTCGGGAGAGATAGGAGGGATTGACGCCTATCTCTTTTGCCATGGATTCCAGGGTAAATTCCTTGTTGAGGTGAGTGGCGATGTAGTCCTTTGCCTGTTCCAGATAGGAAATCCGGGCGCGCTTCCTGCGTCGGTCCCGGACGGCTTTGGCGAAGCCGAACCGGACTTCCTCCAAAAGGGAAAGGATGTTCCTGGGGGTGAGGCATTTGGCCAGCCGCTGGAGGTACACGTCGGAGATGGAATAGGCGGTGTCTGCGTCCAGGCCGCCCTCCACGGCAGCCCTTGTGGCCAGGGTGACGAAAGAGCAGCAGGCGTACTCCAGCTGCTTAAAAGGGGAATCGGACATTTTCCCCAGCCGTTTCAGGTCCTCCGAACTGGCTTTGGCGTAGGAGGCTTCCAGGGCCTCCAGATTGCCGGTGCGGATCTGCTCCAGCAGAATCTGCTCCTCCAGGTAGGAGACGTGGGCGTCATTGTTCTCACTGCGCTCCAGCATGTACTGCTGGATTCGTCTGCTGCGGGCGGGATTGGTTCGGGAAAGAGATTCCGCGTGCTCCCGGGATAGCTGCTGCGCTGGAGGAGAAAGCGAGCCTGTGCTCCGGCAGGGACTTTTGGCACAGCCAGAACGTGGACAGAGTGGGCATCCCTTCTGCCATGATGTGCGACGGCCCTCACGGCCTGCGCAAACAAAAAGGGGAGGGGACCACCTGGGCATCAATGTAAGCATAGAGACCGTGTGCTATCCCACAGCCTCCGCCCTTGCGGCCTCCTTTGACAGAACGCTGCTCCATGACCTGGGGGAGACCCTGGGGGAGGAATGCCAGGCGGAGGATGTGGCCATGCTGCTGGGGCCTGGCCTGAACATGAAGCGAAGCCCCCTGTGCGGTCGGAATTTCGAGTATTTTTCCGAGGATCCTTATCTGGCGGGAGAGCTGGGGGCGTCCTACATCCAGGGACTTGCCCATGGAACTGCCCTGGGCGGATAAGGCGGGCGCTATCCTGTGCATGTACCTGGGCGGTGAGCGCGTGGGGGAGGCAGCGGTAAAGCTTTTGACCGGCGCGGAGAACCCCGGCGGAAAGCTGGCGGAGACCTGGCCCCTGAGGCTGGAGGACAATCCCTCCTACTTGAACTTCCCCGGGGTGGACGGCCAGGTGAACTACCGGGAAGACATCTACATTGGCTATCGCTATTACGATAAAAAAGACATGAAAGTACAGTTCCCCTTTGGCCATGGCCTCTCCTACACCCGGTTCCAGTACAGCGACCTGGGGCTGGATAAGACGTCCATGGAGGATACGGACAGCCTCACCGTGACCTGCAAGGTAAAAAATGTGGGCAAAGTGGCCGGAAAGGAGGCGGTGCAGCTCTACATTCGGGAGAAAACTCCCTTTGCCAGCCGGCCCATTAGAGAACTGAAAGGGTTTGAAAAGATAGAACTTCAGCCGGGCCAGGAAAAGGAAGTGCGATTTACTCTGGATAAGAGGAGCTTTGCCTACTATGAAGTCAAGCTTCACGACTGGTATGTGGAGAACGGGGAATACGTGGTGGAAATCGGCGCTTCCAGCCGGGATATCCGCCTAAGCGCTGACGTACAGATCCAGGGCACCAGGGAAATCCCTATGACTTTCACCTATGAATCCACAGTGGGAGATTTGTTAAAGACCGCCAGAGGGCGCGCTTTTGTGGAGCAGATGACGGCGGGGAGCGACAAGGAATCCATCCAGAAAGACACGGAAGCCATGGGCGAGGGCAGCGCGAAGATGGCCCAGAGGATGATGTTTGAGATGCCCCTGCGGTCCATTGTATCCTTTGGCCGGATGACCATGGAGCAACTGGACGGACTGCTGGCCTCCTTAAACGCCTGATGGTTTCGTCAAAAACTGCCGCCATTGGGAGGATATGTTTCCCCAATGGGGCAGTTTTTGACTAGGGTGCAATCTGATACTCATCCTCCAGCCCGTCAGGAATCTGGGTTACGGTAATCTCTTTCAGCAAAATGGCGCCGCCGTCCATGGGAAGCCAGCTTACCAGCCACTGTTTGGGAGAGTATCCCCGATAGGCGCTGATGCGGTCGTCCGCATCCCCGTTCAGGAAGCCAATCTGGGCTCCGCAGTCGCTTTTGGATACCACGCAGAAAGGCACGTAAGTCCGGTCTTCCCAGACCACGGCCTGGGCGCCGCCCATCTCTATCGTTCCCATGTCCACCAGCTTATCGGAGCCGCCGCCCATGCCCATCCAGCACAGGGCTACCATGGCGGCCTCTAGGAGGAGGCGGATGATATGGTGGTGGATATGTACCTTTTTCAGGCGGATGCCGTTTAACAGGGCGCCTGCGGAAATGCCTAGCATCCCTGTGACCAGCAGCGGCAGCAGGCTGCGGTTTTGGATTAGGTATAGCAGCGCATATCCCAAAACCAGCAGGCTTCCTGCTCCGGTGCACAGGGAGGAAGCGTTTAGGCTGTGCTGCTTCCAAAGGGCAAACAGCATCAGCGCGGCGTAGAATAGAACCAGAATCAGTCCAATGATTTTCATTATCATATCCTTTCTTTTCTATGCGCAGGTTCGCATATGGATATTTTCCGTCAGGGCGGCATGGGGGCCGCGCGGCGAGTTGTGGGGAAATGTATTCTGCTAATGAATTTGGGTAGTGTCCGATTGCTCCGTCTCCCGGGGAGACGGGGTCTCACTTTCCCTCTTATATTCCAAAATATCCCCGGGCTGGCAGTCCAGCACATTGCAGATGGCCTCCAGAGTGGAAAACCGGATGGCGCTGATTTTCCCTGTCTTCATTTTGGACAGATTCACATTGGCCACCCCCACCTTTTCCGACAACTCTTTCAGGGACATTTTCCTGTCCGCCATCACCCGGTCCAGTCTCATGATAATCGGCATGTCATCACCTCACAAAGTTTCGTCCGACAACTGCTGCAAATCGCATCCATAGGCAAAAATCAGGGAGAGGCAGTAGAGCGCCAGCCCCATTACCAGCCCGGTGAGGTTTACGTTCCAGCCCGGTGCGCCGATGGTATAGTAGTCAACCAGGGAATCGGAGCAGCTGCCCAAAAGGCCTAAAAGGAGGCAGACCACCGCGGTTTTTCGGATGAGAACGGCATTTGCCCGGGTGAACGGCAGACCGTCCGCGGCAATGTTGCGAAAGATGGAATATACGAAAAACAGTATAAAAGTAATCAATACGGCATCCGCCAGCATAAATCCGAACAAGAGGAGCAGGGAGTCGGGGGCCATGCGGATGGTGGTGCCGTTGCTGGCCGTGACGTCAAAGGCGGAGAGGAAAGAGGCTTTGGTCTCGCCAACCGAGAAGAGAAGAATGCAGATTGCAAACAGGGCCAGGGCCGCCACGGCGGCGGACACCAGGCTCCCGGCTCTGAGGATGAGGGCGGCCTTTTTTCCTGCGGTCTGGATTTTTTGCTGTGTTTGGTTCATAGGGGATCCTCCTGGGTTCATTGGGATGTGTTCTTGTGAAAGAGTATACATCTGGAGGAAACGATTGTCAACTATTTTTTTATGTTTATCGTTAATTTCCGCCAACTTTTCTGGCTTATAGGTTCCATGGAAACCACTTCCAAAACCGTACCGGCATAGTAGGCCCTGGCGGCTGCTTCCGCCGCAGACAGACTGTCTTCATCGGACACCGGCCCCCTGTAAGAGGGATCCAGGAGCATTCGCTCCTCCGGGGAGAGGCTGCTGTCCCCGGCTGCCCCGGCATCCGGGGCAGGGCCCACAGCCTCATAGAGCCAGTATGCCCCGTTTATTTCCACCACGATATGGAGGCCGTACTGATAGACCTCTGCGCCCACCACAGGGTGGTTTGCCTGGAGATGTTCCTTTGGCACGCCGTCCGTGGCGCTCTGATTGTTGGTGATATCGCTTTGGATGGTGCCCAGATAGTGAAATTCCTCCTTTTTTCCTCATAGAAAATCTGCTGGAGGGACTGGCGATACAGGACGCCGTCCACGCAGACCATGGGCGGTGCATCCGCAATGCTGCCCACTGCCTGGCCGCCCTGGGCGTAGAGCACCTCCCGGGGGATGGCCGGACTGTCGGGACGTCCGACGAAAGCGTCGTCATCGGTGATTTTGTAGTCGTGGAAAGCGGCAAAGAATGTGCCGTCATCCAAAAGGGACACTGCATTCCAATGGAAGAAGAGCATTCCATGGCAAACGTTAGCGACCGTCAATTTGGATTGATGTTTTAGGGGTTATATGGTAAAGTTTAGGGTAGTCGCAATGCCGTTGGCAGAAAGGAGGGGCTATACGGCTATAACCAAATTATGTGCTACGGAGTGGCTTTCTTTCAAAAGCAGGCCAAAGTGAAAAAATTACAGAAAGTATAGAGGAGAAAAATATGTTCCGAGAACTTTGCAGAAAAAAGCAGGAGCTGCCGCCTGAAGAGAGCATGGATATTTTAAGGAAAGGGACATCGGGGGTTCTGGCCCTGTCCGGCCATGAGGGCTATCCTTACGCAGTTCCCATCAGCTATGTGTACCTGGATTCCAAACTGTATTTCCATGGGGCGAAAACCGGGCATAAGATAGACGCAATCAAGAGGCAGGAGAAAGCCTCTTTCTGCGTGATTGCCCAGGATAAGGTGATCCCTGAGAAGTACACGACCGCCTACAGAAGTGTAATTGTCTTTGGCAGAATCCGCATACTGGAAGAGGAGGCGGAAATCAAAAAGGCGGTGGAAGCACTGGCCGTAAAATACCATCCAAACGGAGAGAAAGCCGGGCGGCAGAGGGAAATCGAAAAGTTCTGGGAGACCCTGTGCATGATGGAGCTGTCCATCGAACATATCTGCGGAAAAGAGGGACTTGAGCTGCTGCGAGAAAGGCAATAGCAATCATGACCACGAAAATTTTTGCAATAGATTTTGAAATATGACATGCAGATGTCATATTATACGGCGTATGATAGACTTATTCCTGACAGGGACAGGCGGAGCAGCCGGCATACCGCCTGGCGCCCTGAACCGGAAGAGAACACAAAATCCATTGCAAAAAGAATACCAGGAGGAAGACACCATGGAAAACAACACCAAACAGGAATTGAAAATCTGCCAGAGCTGCGGCATGCCCATGCAGGAGGACCAGTACGGAACCAACCAGGACGGCAGCCGAAACGAGACCTATTGCTGCTACTGTTACAAGGACGGGGCCTTTGCCCAGGACTGCAGCCTGGAGGAAATGATAGACTTCTGCGCGCCCTTTGAGGTGGAGGGCGGCCGGGCGAAGACTTTGGAGGAGGCCAAAGCCATGCTGGGAAAATACTTCCCCACGCTGGAGCGCTGGAGGGCATAAAAAGGATGGGGCCGGGACATGCTTTCTGTGTTCCGGCCGTGTTTTTCGCAGGAAATCCCTACACAGAGAAAAGTTTGAAAGTTCCTTTCAAATATTGATTGGTATGCGCGCCAGAGCGCGCTAGGGGTATAAGAATGAGAGAGGAGACAGCCATGCTGGAGATACCGGAAAGCCTTACCATAGCAAAGCAACTGAACGAAACCGTAAAAGGACTGAAAATCCGCAGTGTGGAAGCGGCCCACACAAAGCATTCCTTTGCCTGGTACACAGGAGAGCCCGACTTTTACGCCAAAGTCATGGAGGGCAAAAAGATTGGGGAGGCCGCAGGCTGGGGCAGCTATCTGGAAATCTCCCTGGGGGATTACCGCTTTGCCGTTGGGGACGGCACCAATTTGAGATACTACGGGCCGGACGAGAAGCCTCCCGGGCGGTACCAGACCCGGATTGCCCTGGAGGATGGCAGCAGCCTGGTGTGCACGGTGCAAATGTACGGCTCCATGTTCCTGATCCGCCCCGAGGAATACGACAATTTCTACTACCAGGTGGCAAAAGAAAAGCCCATGCCCGGCACAGAGGATTTTGACTATGCCTATTTTCAGGAACTGAAAAAAGAGGCGTCGGGAACCCTGTCCATGAAAGCCTTTCTGGCCACGGAGCAACGGATTCCCGGGCTGGGCAACGGCGTGCTCCAGGACATACTGCTCCAGGCCGGGCTCCATCCCAAAAAGAAAGTAGGCACTGTGCCCGAGAGCCGCTGGAAGCAGGTATATCAGGCGGTTACGGATACACTGGAGAAAATGACGGCTGCAGGGGGCCGGAGCACGGAGAAAGACCTGTTCGGCAAGCCCGGCAGGTATCCTGTGATGCTCAGCAAGAACACGGTGGGCAAGGCCTGTCCCTACTGCGGAACCCTGATTCAGAAAGCCAGCTACCTGGGCGGGACCGTGTATTTCTGCTCCAGGTGCCAGGAACTGTAGAAACTTTCCACATAATGATTGTAAAGCCGCTGCCAATCCGCTATACTGAAAGCAGGCAGACAATTTGTAAAACAGGCAGAAGCGGGAGGAGGCAGTTATGGGACGGACAGTGGCAATCGGAATCCAGGACTTTGCAAAGGTCATCACCAACCATTGCTTTTATGTGGACAAGACGGATTTTATCCGGGAATGGTGGGAATCCAGGGATGAGGTGACGCTGATTACCAGGCCCCGCCGCTTTGGGAAGACATTGAACATGAGCATGGTGGAGCAGTTTTTTTCTGTGGAGTATGCCGGACAGGGAGCAGTGTTTGAGGGACTTTCCATCTGGCAGGATGAGTCCTACAGGGCGCTTCAGGGGACTTATCCTGTCATCAGCCTGTCTTTTGCCAGGGTGAAAGAGACAAACTATCGGGATACCAGGGCAAAGATCTGTGAGATTATCAGGAACCTTTATATAAAGCATTTATTTCTCAGGGAGAGCAACACACTGTCCGATGCGGATAGGGCTTATTTTGACCGGATTCTCCAGCCCCAGGTCAGCACTCCCGATGTCACATCCGCGCTGTACCAGCTGTCGGACTTTCTGCATCGCTATTATGGGAAAAAGGTCATCGTGCTTCTGGATGAATATGACACGCCCATGCAGGAGGCCTATGTGGGGGGATTTTGGGAAGAACTGGCTTCCTTTGTCAGGAGCCTGTTCAACTCGTCCTTTAAGACCAATCCCTTTTTGGAGCGGGCCATTATGACAGGTATCACCAGAATCAGTAAAGTGTCAATTTTTTCTGACCTGAATAATCTTGAAGTCATAACGACTACATCCAATAAATATGCCGCTTCTTTTGGCTTCACGGAAGCCGAAGTGTTTGCCGCGCTGGAGGAATGCGGTCTTTCAGAACAAAAAGAGCTGGTAAAGAGTTGGTATGACGGATTTATCTTTGGAAAATATAAAGACATTTATAATCCATGGTCAATTTTAAACTTTATGGATAAAGGGAAATTTTCCACCTACTGGGCCAACACCAGTTCCAACAGCCTGGCGGGGAAGCTGGTCCGGGAGGGGAGCCGCAGGGTAAAGGAGAAGTTCGAGACCCTGCTGGAGGGAAAGTCGATTCTGTCTCCCGTGGACGAACAGATTGTATATAACCGGCTGGACGGAAATGAGAGCGCTATCTGGAGCCTCCTGCTGGCAAGCGGATACCTGAAAGTGCTTTCTTATGAGAGCTACCTGGATATTGCAGAGGGAGCGGAGCCCATGTATGAGCTTGCGCTGACCAATCTGGAGGTAAAACTTATGTTCCAGAGCATGGTCCGGGAGTGGTTTAAATGCGCCGAGGCAGACTATAATGACTTTATCAAAGCCTTGCTGGCAGGGGACAGGAGAGCCATGAATGTATATATGAACCGTGTGGCGCTGCATACGTTCAGTTACTTTGATACCGGAAAGAAGCCCTCAGAGGAGGAGCCGGAGCGTTTTTACCATGGCCTTGTCCTGGGACTGATAGTGGATTTGAGGGGAAGCTATGTCATTACTTCCAATAGGGAAAGCGGATTTGGCAGGTATGACGTGATGCTGGAACCGAAGAATTCCAAAGAATCCGATGCAATTATTATGGAATTCAAGGTGTTCGACCCGGAGGAGGAAGACACGCTAAAGGATACGGTGCAGGCTGCACTGGGGCATATTGCGGAGAAAAAGTATGCGGCGCTGCTTTTGGAGAAAGGCATTCCGGAGGAACATATCCGCTGCTATGGTTTTGCGTTCCAGGGGAAAACCGTATTGATAGGGTAGGTGAAAAATGACCAAAGTCTATTTTGTGCGCCATGCAGCGCCGAATTATAACAATCATGACGACCTGACCAGGGAGCTGACAGTCCGGGGGGCTGAAAGACAGAGAACTGGTGACAAAATTTCTGTGGGATAAGGGGATAGATCATAAAGGAATTCGCCCATGCCAGAAAGCTGGAGATAACCCTTGTAAACGATTTCAGGGAGCGAAAGGTGGGAGCCGGGTGGATAGAGGACTTTGATAGCTTCTGTTCCTTTGAGGGCAATGATTTCCTGAAAATGGAAAAGCATAATCTGTTCAAGGATACATAGATTTGACGAGATAGAGGGTGCCTCCATGAATAAAATCACAATCCTGTTTCTGACATTTTTCAAAATCGGCATATTCACCTTTGGAGGGGGATATGCCATGATTGCTTTGCTGAAAAACGAATTTGTCTCCAAAAAACAGTGGCTTACAAATGAGATGTTTCTGGATATGGTTGCCATTGCGGAATCCACCCCTGGGCCGGTGGCCATCAACAGCGCTACCTATATCGGGTATCATATTGCAGGCTTTCGGGGGGCGCTTGCGGCAACATGCGCTGTCTGTATGCCGTCTTTTGGAATCATTTACATCATTTCCTTATATTTTGAACGCTTTCTGAAATTAACCTATGTTCAGTATGCCTTTGACGGGATACAGGCCTGTGTTGTGTACCTGATCCTCTCCGCAGCCATACAAATGTTAAAAGAAGTGCCTAAGACCTTTATGAACAGGGCAATTTTTGGCACGGTATTTCTCGCCATGATTTTATTTTCCCTGTTCGCCATCCATTTTTCAGCGGTATTCTATATCCTGATTTGCGGTATGACAGGGGTTGCGGCGCATGGGATAAAAATCATATTCCGGGAGAAACATAAGAAATGATATATTTTCAATTATTCTGGCAATTCTTTAAAATCGGCGCAGTCTCATTCGGCGGGGGGTACGGCATGATTTCTTTGATAAGGGAAACCGTGCTGGACAATCAATGGCTGACGGAAAGCGAACTCATGGCATTTATTGCGGTTTCGGAATCCACCCCGGGCCCGCTGGCTGTGAACATGGCCACTTTTATCGGCGCTTCACAGGGAGGTGTCCCGGGAGCTTTTCTCGCCACCATGGGGGTTATCTCACCGGCGTTTTTCATCATACTTGCTATTGTAGCCTGCATTCGAAATCTGTTAAAATATCCAGGGGTGAAAGCCTTTCTGGCAGGGGCCCGTCCCTGCGTTGCCGCCCTGATACTGGCAACGGCAGTGACTATGGGGCTGAGCGCCTTTTTGGGTATCAGACAGACTGCCGATTCCCTCAATATAGACTATGTGGGCCTTTTCATATTTTTCATCCTTGTGGGTATAGACATTGTGGCAAGAAAGGCAAAGCGGAAAAAAATTTCCCCCATTCTGATGATACTCCTGTCGGCATGTCTCGGGATTCTGTGCAACCTGGTCACACGCTCTTTCGCTTAACCAATGCAGTGGAGACCTCCAGCTTCAGCGGGGCCTCCTGCCCCTCTTCAATGATCTGGGCCAGACGGCGGACCGCTGCCTGGCCCATGTACTGTTTGGGCACATGTACCGTGGTCAGGGCGGGCTCCATGCAGGCGGCGTCAGGCATGTCGTCAAACCCCACCACGGCAATGTCCCGGGGGATGGAAAAGCCTCTCTCTTTCAGGGCTTTCATGGCCCCGCAGGCAATCAGGTCATTGTCCGCGAAATAGCAGGAGGCAGGCTCCTCCCCGGCGTCCAGGAGCTCTAGCATGTCCGCGTAGGCCCCCTCCAGGGAGGGGGACAGGAGATGGACTTTGGATTTGGCTGTGGACATGCCGTGGGAGCGTACCGCCTTGTAGAAGCCGTCCGCCCGCTCCTGGAAATTGTTGATGGCATAGGAGGAGCGCAGATACCCGGGCTGACTCTTGCGGCGGGAAATCAGGTAATCCGTGGCCAGATAGGCCCCCTGTATATTGTTAATCAGCACATAATCCGCCTGCAAAGTCTCAAAATACGTGTCCAGAACCACCAAAGGCACGTCCAGCTTCAGGAAAGGAAGCAGGTCCCGCTCCCCCATTTCCGTACCCAACAGCAAAATACCCCTGCAGTCAAAATGAATCACCTGCTTCAGTCGAAGCTCCATTTCCTCCCCCTCATCCAGATAGAACATATTCAGATAATAATGCTGCTTCTTGCAGCCCGTGTCAATGCCCTGGAACAACTGGGAGAAAAAGGGCGTGTCCGCCACCACAGCGCCGTGCTTCCTATAAATGATAAAATAGAGAGTGCCCATCATGCTGGCCGCAGGGGCGCTCTCCTCCTTTAGGCGGCTGAAATCATAGCCCTGCCTGGCCGCCTCCTCCAGCACTCGCTTTCTGGTGGCCGTGCTGACCCCGGGCCTGCCCCGCAGGGCCATGGACACGGCTGCCTCTGACAGATGCAACTGTCTGGACAATTCTTTTGCGGTAATCGCCATAATATCCTCCTGTCTTTCCATGATGAATTTACCTTTTCAGGCCATGCCGGAGCGTTCTCTGCTTCCGCCCATTGCCCGGAAAGGGGCTTCTGTCTGTATTGTAAATAATTTAGTAAATTTAGTCAAGAAAATACTAAATAATTACTTAATTCCGTATTGAAATTAAGCCGTAAAAACTGAATAATGAGAGGCAGAACAAAGTAATCAGGCGGATAGCAAAGGGAGGTTCCGGCAGGGCAGCAAAGTGAAATATGCCTGACAGGGACATCCGGGAAAGGAGAATTGACATGGCAAAAGTGGTATTGGGGTACGCGCCCACCAGAAGAAATCTGTTCTCGGCGCCGGAAGCGGTGCGGTACGCGGATCTCACCAGACAAAAGCTGCGGGAGCTGGGCGTGGAGTTTGCGGACATAGACGATATTGCGTCGGACGGACTGCTTCACGACGACAATGACAGAATCCGCATTGCGGAGAAATTGAAAGCAGCAAAAGTGGACGGCCTGTTCTTCCCCCACGGGAATTTCGGCACAGAGTATGAGGTGGCAAGACTGGCAAAAGAGCTGAATGTGCCGGTGCTGCTGTGGGGCCCCAGGGACGAGAGCCCGGACGAAAACGGCGTCAGGGCCAGGGACAGCCAGTGCGGCCTCTTCGCCACGGGAAAGGTACTGCGGCGGTTTCGGATTCCTTTCACCTATCTGTGCAACTGCAGGCTGGAGGACGAGAGCTTTGCAAAAGGCATCCGCAACTTCCTGGCAGTCTGCAATGTGGTAAAGACTTTCCGCAGCACAAGGATTCTGCAGATAGGCCCCAGACCCTTTGACTTCTGGTCCACCATGTGCAACGAGGGAGAACTGCTGGAGAAATTCGGGATTCAGCTGTCCCCGGTGCCTCTTCCGGAGCTTACAGAGGAGATGGACCGGGCCAGGGAACAGGGAACTGCAGTCCGGGAGACGGTTGCCTACTGCAAGGAACATTTCCGAATTGCCATAAAAGAGCAGGAGCTGGAAAAAGTGGCTGCGCTGAAAGTGGCTATGAGAAATCTGGCCGGACGCTATGGCTGCAATGCCATCGCCATCCAGTGCTGGAACGCCCTCCAAAAGGAAATCGGCATCATGCCCTGTGCGGCCAACAGTCTGCTGAATGAGGAGGGGCTGCCCGTGGTGTGCGAGACGGACATTCACGGCGCTATCACTGCTCTTTTGGTGGAGGCGGCAGGCATGGATGAGGCCAGGAGCTTTTTCGCGGACTGGACCGTGCGCCATCCTGACAATGAGAACGGAGAACTGCTGCAGCACTGCGGTCCATGGCCTCTGTCCGTGGCGGCCTGCCAGCCTGTCATCGGCTATCCCCTGGCATTCTCCCACCCGGGCGCGGTGGAGGCTGTGGCCAAAGGGGGAGAGATGAGCCTTTGCCGCTTCGACGGGGACAATGGGGAGTATTCCCTGCTATTGGGCAATGCCAGAGGCATCCAGGGACCCTATACCAAAGGCACCTATGTGTGGGTGGAGGTGAAGAACCTGAAGAAGCTGGAGGCAAAGCTGGTGGAGGGGCCTTACATACATCACTGCGTGGGCATTCACAAGGATGTGGTGCCGGTGCTGTACGAGGCCTGCAAATACCTGGGGATTCGGGCGGATTTGTATGATGATAACGAGGACGAGGTGAAAGGGAAAGTTTGCGGATATAAGTGTGAGAAGAAGTTCTAAGGCTACAAAGGACGTAGCCTAAGAACTTCTAGGCTCGCAAGCGAATGAATCGCTTTGCGAGCCAGTTCTCACAGTGTGAAAAGGGCATTCACACAGAAGAATGCCCAAAGTGCGGGCATTCTTCCGGACTGGCACCGATTGGAAAGGGAAGTTTGCATATAGGGGTTTGGTAGGAGGATAAAAGAGAGACATGGATGATTTGACGAATAGGGCTTATGCTTTGCGGCGGGATATTATCGAAGAGGTTTACCGGTCCGGGGCGGGGCATGTGGGCGGGGACTTGAGCGTGATTGATATCCTGACCGTGCTGTATTTTGGGGTGATGAATGTTTCACCGGAAAACTGGACGTCACCGGACCGGGATCGGTTCTTTTTAAGTAAGGGGCATTGTGTGGACGCTCTGTACATGGTACTGGGGGAGAAAGGCTTTTTTGACAAGCAGGAGGCCATTGAGACGTTCAGCGCCCAGGGCTCCCGGTTCATCGGCCACCCTAACACGGAGGTGCCGGGCATCGAAATGAATTCCGGCTCCCTGGGCCACGGACTGGCTCTGGGCGTGGGCACCGCCCTGGCGGCAAAGATGGACGGCCGCGGGTACCGGACCTATGTGGTGCTGGGGGACGGAGAGATGGCGGAGGGCTCCAACTATGAGGCCATGATGGCCGCGGGGCATTATCATCTGGACAATCTCTGCGCCACCGTGGACTTAAATCGCCTGCAGATCAGCGGAAAGACAGAGGATGTGATGTGCAGCGACAGTCTGGCCCGGAAGTTCCGGGCCTTTGGCTGGCATGTGACAGAGGTGGAGGACGGCAATGACTGCGGGCAGCTTTTGGCGGCCTACCAGACCGCGGCGGCGTTTCGGGGAAAACCCACAGCCATTATTGCCCACACCGTAAAGGGCAAAGGGGTATCCTTTATGGAAGACCAGGCAGGCTGGCATCACGGCGTCATGAAACCGGAGCAGTACGCGCAGGCTGTGGCGGAGTTGGAGGAGAGAGCACAGATGCTCACCGAAGCACAAAAAGCCGCGGGACAGCAGGCGGCAGCCGGAGCGCAAAAAAACGCGGAACGGCAGATACCTGCCGAAGAGAAGACAACCGACACAGAAGTGGTCAATCCCGGCGCAGAAGCATATACGAATGTGCCCGGAAAAACCGCCGCGGGCAGCAGGGAATCTGCCGCGGACAAGAGGAAAGTGGAGGCATCACATGGAAAATAAGATTACAAACCGTCAGGCAATATGCGACGTACTTATAAAAGCCGCAGAAACCGACAGAGATGTCATAGTGGCATGCTCGGATTCCAGAGGCTCCGCCTCCCTGTCCGCCTTTGCGGAAAAATACCCGGAACAGTTCGTGGAGATGGGCATTGCGGAGCAGAACCTGGTGACCGTATCCGCGGGACTGGCCTCCTGCGGGAAAAAAGTCTTCGCCGCCTCCCCGGCCTGCTTCCTCTCCACCAGAAGCTATGAACAGGTGAAAGTGGACGTGGCCTACTCCCGGGCCAATGTAACCCTCATCGGCATCAGCGGCGGCGTCAGCTACGGAGCTTTGGGCATGACCCACCATTCCTGCCAGGACATAGCCGCCTTTTGCGCCCTGCCGGACATGCGGGTATACCTGCCCAGCGACCGGTTCCAGACCGCCGGACTTATAGAAGCCCTGCTTACAGATGACACTCCTGCCTATGTGCGGGTCAGCCGCACAGCCAGCAAAGACATTTACGGAGAACACATGGATTTTACGCTTAATCAGGCCAAACTTCTGTGCCAGGGAAAAGACATACTGCTGGTGGCCTGCGGCGAGATGGTGGCGGAGTCCCTGGAGGCAGCGAGCCTGCTTCGGGAAAAAGGAATCAGAGCCGGCGTCCTGGACATGTACTGCGTGAAACCACTTGACGAGAAAACCCTGTTACAGGCCGCAGAGCAGGTAAAGACAGTAATCACCGTGGAAGAACACTCCGTCTACGGCGGACTGGGCAGCATGGTGGCCCAGACAGTCAGCGCCGCCTGCCCAAAAAGAATCGTGAACCTGGCGCTTCCGGACGGCCATCTGACAGCCGGAACCAACCGGGAGATTTTTAAGACATACGGACTGGATGCAGCGGGAATTGCCCGCTCTGCGGAAAGCGCTCTGGCGCGGAAAACCAGATAACAAAAAAGGCGGTGAGCGAGATCATGAGTTACATATTGGGCATTGACCAAAGCACTCAGGGCACCAAAGCCATCCTGTTTGACCCGGAGGGAAATATCCTCGGCCGGGCGGACGCGGCCCACAGACAGATTGTGGACAAAAACGGCTGGGTCTCCCATGACCCGGAGGAAATCTACACCAACCTGCTCCGGGCAGTGAGACAGGTGGTGGAGGAGGCAGACATCCCCAGAGAAGACATTGCGGCCCTGGGCATCAGCAACCAGCGGGAGACCACTCTGGTCTGGAACCGGGCCGGACATCCACTGGCGGATGCGGTGGTGTGGCAGTGCGGCCGGGCGGAGAGCATTGCCCGAAAGCTCCGCCATCAGGCAGACATCGTATACGAAAAGACAGGCCTCCCCCTGTCCCCCTACTTTTCCGCCTGCAAAATGGCCTGGCTCAAAGACCATACAGCCCCTGACAAGGAAGCCTGCTTCGGCACCATGGACAGCTTTCTGATATACCGCCTCACAGCAGGCGAAAAGTACCTTACAGATTATTCCAATGCCTCCCGGACCCAACTCCTCAACCTGAAGACCCTGGAATGGGACGAAGAGCTCTGCCAGATATTCGGCATTCCCCAAAACTGTCTGCCTGAGATCAGGGACAGCAACGGCTGCTTTGGCTATACGGATTTTCAGGGCTTTCTGAAGCATAAAATTCCCATCCTGGCCCTGCTGGGAGACTCCCACGCAGCCCTGTTCGGACAGGGCTGCCACAAAAAAGGCATGGTAAAAGCCACATACGGCACAGGCTCCTCCATCATGATGCACATAGGGGAAACCCCGGTGCAAAGCAAGGCGGGACTTGCCACCTCCCTGGCCTGGGGCATTGACGGGAAAGTAGAGTACGTTCTGGAGGGAAATATCAACTACACCGGTGCCGTGATAACCTGGCTGAAAGAAGACATGGGACTAATCACATCCGCCGGTGAAACGGCGGCCCTGGCACAGGGCGCGAACCCCGCGGACAGGACCGTACTGGTGCCGGCCTTTACGGGCCTGTCCGCCCCCTACTGGAAACAGGACGCACAGGCGCTTCTCACAGGCATGGGCCGTACCACCGGCCGGGCGGAGATAGTGCGGGCGGCGCTGGACAGCATTGCCTTTCAAGTCACGGACGTATTAATGGCCATGGAACAGGACTGCGGGCAGCAGGTGCGGGAACTGCGGGCAGACGGCGGCCCCGCCGCAAACCCCTATCTCATGCAATTCCAGAGCGACATGGCACAGGCCGCAGTGTATGTGGCCGAAAGAGAAGAACTCTCCGCCATAGGGGCCGCCTACCTGGCCGGCATTACCGCTGGCATTTATGACAGGGAGAAACTGTTCGGAAAAATGGGATACCAAAAGTATACACCTGCAATGCCCGGGCAAGAGCGGACGGAAAAGTATGACCGCTGGAAAGCGACCCTGGGGCTTGTGTTGTAGGGGATGGGAGTGTATGATGGAATCATGTCAGATTACAATTTAAAAAACAGAAATGGAAATAAAATGACAAATTGAAAACGCAGAAAGAGAGGAATCCAAAATGAGACAGTACGAAACCTTTGAACTGACCTTTCCGGGCCCGGAACCAGAGGGCTCCAAAGCCCTGGCGGACTTACAGGCAGAATTTACCCTGAACGGAGAGAGCAAAAAGGTAAGCGGCTTTTACGCAGGAGAGGGCCGGTACAAAGTCCGGTTCTACCCCCCTGCCCCCGGAACCTGCAGCTGGAAAGTCTGGGGAGCCGTAAACGCACAGGGAGAGGAAACCTGCCAGCCTGCAAAGTCCGGGGAGACTCCAGACTTTGCAGCCCACGGGCAAAAAGCCATTCCCCAGGGCATCGTCCGTGTGGAGGGAAAACATTTCAAATATGAGGACGGCGCCTGGTACCGGCCCTTTGGCACCACAGTGTACGCTTTGGTGCACCAGGAAAAAACACTGATAGACACCACCATGGAGACACTGCGCAAAGCACCGTTCAACAAAGTACGCTTCTGCGTCTTCCCCAAACACTACGACTTCAACCACAACGACCCGGACTTCTATCCCTTTGAAAAAACCGGGGAAAAATGGGACGTCCATAAGCCGGTGCCCCAATACTGGGACGCCCTGGAGGCCAGAATCCGAGAACTGGACGCCTGCGGAATTCAGGGAGACCTGATTCTCTTCCACCCTTACGACAGATGGGGCTTTGCCCAATTCTCAAAGGAAGACAGCCTGGTATACCTGGACTACCTCCTGCGCAGACTCTCCGCCATGCCCAACCTCTGGTGGTCCCTGGCCAATGAATACGACCTGATGTCCAATTACAGTCATGAGGACTGGGCGGACTTTGCCAGATTCGTGGCAGAGCACGACCCCTACGGACACTGCCTCAGCAACCACAACTGCATGGCCTACTGGGACTTTACCCAGAAAGAAATCACCCACTGCTGCATCCAGGACACCAATGTAAACGAAGTGCCTGAGCTCTGGGAGCAGTACGGCAAGCCCGTAGTATTCGACGAAGTCCGCTACGAGGGCAACATCATCCATTCCTGGGGCAACATCTCCGCCAGAGAACTGGTGCGGCGGTTCTGGACAGCGGTCTGCTGCGGCGGCTACTGCACCCACGGGGAGACGTTCTACAGCGACGACGAAGTCCTCTGGTGGGCAAGGGGCGGCGTACTGAAAGGCCAGAGCCCTGCCAGGATTGGGTTCCTGAAAGAAATCGTGGAGGCGCTGCCCGGCCCCCTGGACTTCCGGGGAGAGGGGCTGGGCAGCCAGACAGCGATACAGCTCCTTGCCATGAAAGAAAACGGCGCGCCGCAGGAGTTTCGGGACAATTTCTTTGCCATGGCCATGTTAAACCTGCCCAAAGACCGGATAAAAGCTTTCGTGACAAAAGAGCGTACTGCCGTGGGCCACTGCGGAAAAGAAGCCTATCTGAAATTCATGGAAAGACAGTGCGCTGCCCTCACCGAGCTAAACCTCCCCCAGGAGGGCAGCTACCGGGTGGAAGTCATCGACACCTGGGACATGACCAGGAAAGTAGTGATGGAGAACGTAAACGGCACCGTAAAAGTGGAACTGCCCGGCAAGGAGGACATGGCGATACTGGCTGTGAGAATGTGATTTGCCAAAAAGGTGTAAAGCAAGAGGAACGGCGGCATTGGCGTACAGCTGATGCCGCTAAACTTAGCCTTGCCTGGTCGGATTTGTGATAAAATGAGCCGGATTTCGGGGATTCAGAAAAGGGAAAATGCGAGAAAATGGAAGAAGAGCATTCCAATGGAAGAAGAGCATTCCAATGGAAGCGGCATGAAAAAAGAGTTCCAGACGGAAAGAAAGGAGAGCAAGCTATGAGGAGAGAGGAATCCCTGAACCGGGGCTGGACATTCTATAAGGAGGGCACGGCGGAACCGGTAGATCTGCCCCATACCTGGAACGCGCTGGACGGCACTGACGGAGGAGACGACTATTACAGAGGAAGCTGCTACTATGAGCGGGAGTTTGAGGCCCCTGCCAGAGAGCCCGGGGAACAGGTCTACCTGGAATTTGCCGGCGTCAACGCCCAATCTTTCGTCTCCGTAAACGGCTTCGCAGTGGGAACCCACAAGGGCGGCTACTCAGCCTTTCGCTGCAACATCACCCATGTGCTGAAAGAGAAGAACCTTTTAGAAGTGGTGGTGGACAATTCCCCCAGCGATGAAATTTACCCCCAGAAAGCGGACTTTACCTTTTACGGCGGCATATACCGGGATGTGAAACTGGTGGTGGTGCCCCCGGTGCATTTTGCCATGGAAGACTTTGGCGGGCCAGGCGTGAAAGTCACCCCAGTGCTTCGGGACGGCAGGGCGGAAATCACGGTGGAAGTCTGGTTGGAGCAGGGGCCTGAGAATGGGCAGTCCCGGTACCTGCTGGAAGCTGTAATTTCCGATGAAGACGGTGAAGAAGCCATGGCGGGAACCTGTGTGGAGAGCGGGGTGACACAGGCACCGTCAGAACAAGCCTATGGCCGCATAGAAACCGGCCACGAAACCGGATACGGACAGGCCATAGAGCGCAAACCCAATGCCACACTGCATCTCACATTGGAGAACCCCCATCTGTGGCAGGGCATTTGGGACCCATACCTGTATACTTTGACCACAAGGCTGCTTCAGGAAGACATACCATTCCAGGAAAAAACCGGCACAGAGAGCCAGATGCCCCCTGGCTTTCACCCCCGGCTCCAGGCACCAAAGCCCACAAGACACCTTACAGACCAGCTCACCCTGCGCTTTGGCTGCCGCAGCTTTTCCGTGGACCCGGACAGGGGCTTCCTGCTAAACGGCATTCCCTATCCCCTCCGGGGCGTATCCCGCCATCAGGACAGAGAGGGAGTGGGAAATGCCCTGACGCCCCGGATGCACAGAGAAGACATGGAACTGATAAAAGAACTGGGGGCAAACAGTATCCGCCTGGCTCATTATCAGCACCACCAGTATTTCTACGATTTGTGCGATGAATACGGCATGGTAGTCTGGGCGGAAATCCCTTACATCACCTGCCATATGGACACCGGCAGAGAAAATACCCTGTCCCAGATGCGGGAGCTGATAGTCCAGAACCACCACCACGCCTCCATCTGTTTCTGGGCCGTGTCCAATGAGGTGACAGTAGGCGGAGTCACAGACCAGGTGCTGGAGAACAACCAGGCGCTCCACGCCCTGTGCAAGAAACTGGATCCCGGGAGACTTACCGCCATGGCCTGCGCGTTCATGCTCCCCGATGACAGCCCCATGCTGCAGATTACAGACCTGGTGTCCTACAACCATTACTTTGGCTGGTACCACGGGGAGATGGAGGACTGCGACGCGTGGTTCGACGATTTCCGGCAAAAACACCCCGGTCTGCCCATGGCTCTGTCCGAGTACGGCGCAGAGGCCGTGACAAAATGGCAGACCGCCAGACCACAGCGGGGAGACTATACAGAACAGTACCAGGCCCTCTATCATGAGCACATGCTGGAAATGATTCAGAAAAGACCCTGGCTCTGGTGCACCTATGTCTGGAACATGTTCGACTTCGGCGCCCACGGCCGGGACGAGGGCGGCGTAAAAGGCCGCAACAACAAAGGGCTGGTGACCTTTGACCGGAAGCTGAAAAAAGACGCTTTCTATCTGTACAAAGCCTACTGGTCCAAAGACCCCTTTGTATACATAGCCGGCAGACGCTACGTAAACCGGGCGGAAAAGGAAACGGAAATCACCGTGTATTCCAACCAGCCCCAAGTGGAGCTGTACCAGAACGGCCGCCTGACAGGGACCCAAACCGCCAGCCATGTATTTCGATTTCAAGTGACAATGGAGCCGGAAAATGTTATATTGGTAAAAGCAGGAGAAAAACGGGATTCCGTCATTTTGTATAGAGTAGAAAAACCGGATCTTTCCTATGTGCTGCCGGTGCAGGGAGAAGTGGAAAACTGGTTTGACGACCTTGCGGAAATCAAAGAGGGATATTTTTCCCTGGAGGATAAAGTGGGAGATCTGGTGAAAAGCCCGGAGGGACTGCAGATTTTCAGGGACTTCATGGCAGTGTACGACTCCCGAAAGAAAGGGGCCGCCGCGGCCTCCCACCTGACCGAGGAGCAGCGCCTGATGACCATGAAAAGCATGCGCCTGAAAGAACTGATGCGGCGCACCAACACGCCGGGGGAGGAAGTGGCGCAGTGGCTGGAGAAGCTGCAAAGTGTGCACAGAAATTAGATTTTCTAAGCGGTCAAGAGGGGGCATAGCCCACCTCTTTAGGACGCCCGCTAAGAAAATCTAAATCATTCTTCAAGCGCGACTTTTGCGCTTTGACTTGCACCGATTGGTTTGTGCCGCTAAAGCAGCAGATATATATTTATAGATGTCGGGAAAGGAAAAGGGAAATATGGCTTATAACAGCATCAGGCCCGGCCAGGTATGGCTGGATACAGAGGGAAAACGGATTCAGGCCCATGGGGGTTCTGTAATCGTAGTAGATGGTACTTATTATTTTTACGGAGAGAACAAGGAGAAGACAGACGGGGAAAACGGCATCTGGCACTGGGGCGTCAGGGCTTATGCATCTAAAGATTTGTACAATTGGGAAGACAAGGGACTGATCATTCCGCCGGAGCCGGAGGATGAAACTTCTTCCCTGCATCCCTCCTCCATGATGGACAGACCCCATATCATTTACAATGCCAGAACAAAGAAATATGTGGCATGGCTGAAAATCATGCAGAAGAACGGGGAACAGACGGAGACGGTGCTGACGGCAGACCGCTTCCTGGGACCCTATACAAAAGTGCGGGAGGGACTGCGCCCCCTGAATATGTCCGCAGGGGATTTCGACCTGGCGGTAGCGCCTGACGGTAAAGCGTATTACTATTTTGAGAGAGTCCATTCGGAGACCATCTGTGCGGACCTGACGGAGGATTACACGGATGTGACAGGCTATTACAGCACCCACTTCCCCCATCCTCATCCGCCCTATGTGCGGGAGGCTACGGCCCACTTTGTGCGAAACTACAAGCATTATCTGCTGACCAGCGGCACCACGGGTTACATGCCCAATCCTTCCGAGGCGGCAGTTGCCGACACCTGGCACGGGCCATACAGGGTACTGGGGAATCCGCATCCCGGGGATAAGACAAATACCTCTTTCCATTCCCAGATTTCCTCTGTGTTCAAGGTGCCCGGGAAGAAAGACCTCTACATTGCCTGTGGAGACAGATGGAGGCCGGAACACATGGACATTCCCTATGAAAGCTATGAAAAGCTGTATGACATGCTGTTCGACCCGGAGGCGGACCGGGCGGAGGCCCTGAAGCTTGCGGAGAAATTTCCCCAGGACATCCGGGCCAACACTTCCATAGCGGACTATGTATGGCTGCCGCTGCGGTTCGTGGAATCCTGCAGGGAATATCCCCAGGGTATGGTGTTCATTGACTGGAAAGATGAGTGGCGGATAGAAGATTACGACTAGCGATTGCAATGGATAGAAACGGAGCCCGTATGCGGAGACTATGGGCCGAAAAGAAAGGTGGACGAATGCACATGAGACAAGTATACAATCCCTACATGCCTACGTTCGAGTACGTGCCCGACGGCGAGCCCCATGTATTCGGGGACAGAATTTATCTCTACGGAAGCCATGACCGCTTCGGCGGCGTGGAATTCTGCCTCAACGACTACATCTGCTACTCCGCCCCGGTGACAGACCTTACGGACTGGCGGTACGAGGGCGTGATTTACAGAAAAGACCAGGACCCCAGGAACCGGAATATCCCCGGTGACACCCCGCCAAACAAGCCCGGATTCATGATGGACATGGGGGGGAGGACTCTCTAAATCCTCCCGGCATCCACGCCCTGTACCTGGAATACAGCGGAAAGGGCGCGCCGGATATGGTCAGCTTTACGATCTGCGTTTGAGATAGTAGAAAACGGGATGACTTTGGAGAGACTTTGAAGCAGGGGGAAGCATATGCGTTTACTGATAGTGGATGACGAATACTTTGCCAGACAGGGCATCATGGACGGTGTCAATTGGGAAGTGCTGGAATTTGAAGAAGTGCTCCAGGCCGGCAGCTACGGCGAGGCGGTGGAGGTCTTTGAGCAGCAGACGGCCCGGAACAAGCGGATTGACATCCTGCTGTGCGACATCGAGATGCCGGATGAGAGCGGTCTGGAGCTGATTGAGTGGGTGGGCGGTCATTCCCCGGAGACGGAGTGCATTATCTTAAGCTGCCATGACGAGTTCGACTTTGCCAGGCAGGCGGTGCGGCTGAAATGCCTGGACTATATCTTAAAGCCTGTGCGCTACGATTTCCTCACGGAAGTTTTGGGCAAAACCATGAAGACCGTGGAGGAGAAGCACAGGCAGTCCACTCTGGAAAACTACGGCAGGATTTATGTGGAAAATATTGCCCAGTCCAGGCGGGAGGAGACCGTGGATGTGGTGGACAAGGTGGTGGACTATATCGAAAAGCACCTGTCGGAGGAACTCAGCGTCCGCCAGTTGGCCAACATGGCCTATGTAAGCCCGGATCACCTGACCCGCTCTTTCAAGAAACGCTTCCAGCAGACTGTCAGCGACTATATCCTGAAAAAGCGTATGACCCTGGCGGGAGAGCTGCTGCGGGACAGAAAGCTGACTATCACCATGGTTTCTGACTGCGTAGGCTTCGGCAATTATTCCTATTTCACGGAGCAGTTCAAAAAATACTACGGCATGACACCCAGAGAATATCAAAATTCCGTTAATCAGTTGGGGATGGACTAATTTTCAGATTATTTTGACGGAGTTCTTGACAACCCGGCAGAGCCGTGATAGGATGAAAGGCAAATCAGCATAAGAAAAAGCGATGACGGAAACAAGTAGCATATAAATCCCAGACAGAGAGAGCGTCAAATGGTGGAAGACGCTTATGCGGAGCCTATGTGAAAACCATTCCTTAGCTGCGATGCCGAAAGTAGAGGTAAGTGTCGCCGTATACCTGCGTTAAAGGTTAGGATTTGATGGAATCTGAAGTGAAAAATTAAGGTGGAACCGTGCAATGAGCACCCTTAAAGGTATGTGAATCATATCTTTGGGGTGCTTTTCTTATGTGGATTTCAAAATTTTATCCAGGAGGAAGAGAAGAAATGAAAATCAAAATGAGAGACGGTTCCATGAAAGAGGCAAGCTTTGAGGAGGCGCTGGGGAGAGAGGCGTTTCGGCATACCTCGGCCCATATCCTGGCCCAGGCAATAAAGCGGCTTTACCCTGACACAAAATGCGCCATGGGCCAGGCCATATCGGAGGGGTTTGATAATGGAATCCAAGATAGGATTCCATTATCAAAATTCCACTACGATTTCGACTTCACGTTCCGGTTTTCGGAGGAGAATTTCCCGGAGGTAGAGGCGGAAATGCAAAAAATCGTAAAAGAAAATCTGCAGCTGCGGCAGTTTACGGCAGACCGTCAGTGGGCTCTGAGGGAGATGGAAGAGAGGGGCGAGGACATAAAGGCGGAAATCCTGGGGGAGCTGCGGCCGGATGAGGAAATCAGCTTTTACAGGCAGGGAGAGTATCTGGAGATGTGCGCCGGACCCCACCTGGCCTACACCAGCGCTGTCCGGGCATTTAAGCTGCTGTCCGTGGCAGGGGCCTACTGGCGGGGAGATGAGAGGAACAAGATGCTCACCAGGATTTACGGCACGTCCTTTCCCAGTGAGGATATGCTGAAAGAGCATTTAAACCGCCTGGAGGAGGCCAGGCGGCGGGATCACAGAAAACTGGGCAGAGAGCTGGGATTGTTCGCGCTGTTTCAGGAGGGGCCGGGATTTCCGTTTTTTCTTCCAAAGGGCCTGATTGTGAAAAATCTTCTTGTCGACTACTGGAGGCGGCTCCATGCCAGGGAGGGATACCTGGAAATTTCCACGCCCGTCATCCTGAACCGACAGCTCTGGGAGACTTCCGGGCACTGGGAGCATTACCGGGACAAGATGTATACCACGGTGATAGACGGGGCGGATTTTGCCGTAAAGCCCATGAGCTGTCCCGGGGGTATGCTGGTCTATCAGATGGAGCCCCGCTCATACCGTGACCTGCCCCTGCGCATCAGCGAATTGGGGCTGATACACCGGAACGAGAAATCCGGTACCCTCCACGGGCTTATGCGGGTGCGCTGCTGTACCCAGGACGACGCCCATATTTTCATGACGCCGGAGCAGATACAGGATGAGATAAAAGGGGTGGCCCGCCTCATCCATGAAGTGTATTCGGAGTTTGGCTTTTCGTATCATGTAGAGCTGTCCACCAGGCCGAAAGATTCCATGGGAAGCGACCAGGACTGGGAGATGGCTGAGAGGGGGCTGCGAAGTGCCCTGGAGGATCTGGGGCTGTCCTATGAGGTGAACCCGGGGGACGGGGCGTTCTATGGGCCGAAGATTGACTTCCATCTGGAGGATTCCATCGGAAGAACCTGGCAGTGCGGCACCATTCAACTGGATTTCCAGCTTCCCCAGCGCTTTGGGGCAGAGTATATCGGCGAGGATGGAAACAAGCACCGCCCTATTATGATACACCGGGTGGTGTTCGGGTCCCTGGAACGGTTTTTGGGCATTTTAATCGAGCATTTCGACGGGAAATTCCCTCTTTGGCTGGCTCCTGTGCAGGTGAAAGTGCTGCCTGTTTCGGACAAATATATGGGGTATGCCAGAGAGATTGAAAGCGTTCTGAAAAGAAAAGGGCTGCGCTGTGAGACGGACGGAAAGGGCGAGAAGATAGGGTATAAAATCAGAGCGGCACAGATGGAGCGGATCCCCTATATGCTCATTGTGGGGGAAAAGGAAAGGGAGAGTAGGAGTGTATCGGTCAGGAAGAGAGAGGAGGGGGATTTGGGACGGATGCCGGTGGAGCGGTTCCTGGAGATGGTGGAGACGCATTGAAAAATTTCTTGCAATTTTGTTCTCTCCATGTTACCCTAGGCATAGGCAAAGAATTCAAATTCTACATTCATTTGTGAGGACGATATGTCCTTTTCTGTAATGCATAACAATAGAAAGCTCCCGGATGGGAGGCTCTATTGTATCGAACTTCTTGCTGGGCGGGAGCCTATATCCCACGGAACAAGACAACCGGAAGCAGGAAGGGAGACTACCTTTCCTGCGGCATCAACGTGTGGCGATGGAAGCATTCGGGATGGAATGCGGCCATCGCCGGAAAGGAAAGGGAAATTTTATGGAAGACAAGAGGAGACTGGAAAGATCAGATTGCCTGGGGAAAGCTAATATGAGCACGCCTCATGACAAAGGCTATAAGAAGAGTCTTTCAAGGCCGGGCGAATTCCTGCATTTTCTGAAAAAATATGTAGGGGCGGACTGGATGATGGAAATCCGGGAGACGGATTTGAGCCTTTGCGATAAGGAGATGTTGGAGCGGGACTATGATGGCAAGGAGGCTGATCTGATCTACAAGGTGAAACTGCCCGGAGGCAGAGAGGCATTCGTTTTTATTTTACAGGAACTACAGTCTACCGTTGACTATACTATGATATTCCGTGTCATGGTATATGTGGTGAACACATTGGTAAAGCATTTTATGGACACGGAACGGGTGGTGCGGGAAAGGGAGGGTTTCCGCCTCCCGGCTATGGTTCCCATCGTGTTTTATAATGGTTTGGAGAAATGGACGGCAGCCGACAGCCTGAGGGCGTATCAACACAGCGGGGATGTCTTTGGGGATTATGTCTTAAATCTGAAGTATTATCTGGTGAACCTGACGGCCATTGAAGAGGAATATATCCTTTCAACAAATACGGTGCTGGATAATATCATGTATTGCGACAAGTTTCGGAAGAAGCTTGAACTTGCGGTGGCTATACGGACGGCATATGCTAGAACAAAGGAGTTGGATTCCCAGGAGCAGGAGGAGTTTAGAAATTGGGTGAAATATATTCTGCTGTCAATTTGCGAGAACAAAGAGGTCGTTGTAGAAGAAATCCTGAGATGGGCCGGAGATGGGGAGGACGACATGGCATTCAAGTATAATATTATCAGAGCATTCGAGGAAGAAAGGGCAGAAGGAAAAGCAGAAGGAAAAGCAGAAGGAAAAGCAGAAGGCATCTTAGAACTGCTGGAAGATATCGGCACTGTCCCGGAGACGCTTCGAAAGGAGATTCAGGAACAGAAGAATCTGGAAATTCTGAGCCGGTGGCATAAACGGGCGGCCCGTGTAGGTACCATAGACGAGTTTGAACGCTTTCTTAAGGGAGAAACCTCAAAAAAAGCCTGAGGTGATATATGGACAAGAGACTTTTACTCATAGAAGGGCAGGGCAAGCCTATTCAGGGGACATTGGGGTTTGTGGGCGCATTGCTGACGGACCGGGTATCCGTCTTTCGGTATCGCGGAAAAGAATCGGCCCTTTGGACGCCGGATACATTCAGAGAGAAGTTCGGTATTGCACCTGCCCAGTATGCGGATTTTAAATCCCTCACAGACGATACGGCAGACAATATCAAGGGGGCGGGGGGAACTCGCGCATGCAGGAGAAATAAAAAGGCCCTCCGCAAGGGAATCTGTTATTCGAAATACGAAGAGGCTGCGGACGAATTATGAGATAATCAGACTGGACAGCAGCTCGCTCCTGCTGAAGAAAAGCATTTCATGGAAGAAGAGCATTTCATGGAAGAAGAGCATTCCATGGAAGAAGAGCATTCCATAGAAGAATGATATCAAAAGCCCCGGAAGCGGGCAGGGAGGTATGAACATGGCAATCATAGGCATAGATCTGGGGACCACCAACAGCCTGGCGGCCTGCTGGAAAGACGACAGGCTGGAGCTGATTCCGGGGGAGGGCGGTGAGATTCTCTTTCCCAGCGCGGTAGGGTATGTGGACGGTGAGGGCTTTCTGGTGGGAGCGGCGGCAAAGGAACGGCTGCTGACCCACCCGGGCGATACGGTGGCTTCTTTCAAATGCTTTATGGGCACGGCAAAGGAGTACAAGCTGGGCGGCAGGACGTACACACCCATGGAGCTGTCGGCCATGGTGCTGGAGCGGCTGAAGCGGAACGCGGAGCATGTGCTGCAGGAGGAGATTGAGGAAGCCATTGTGACGGTTCCGGCTTATTTTAACGACAAGCAGAGAAGCGATACCAAAAAGGCGGCCCAGGTGGCAGGGTTGAAAGTGGAGCGACTAATCAACGAACCCTCAGCGGCGGCCCTGGCCTATCGGATGGCTGTGGGACAGGAAGACAGGACGCTGATAGTCTTCGACTTCGGGGGCGGGACGCTGGATTTGTCCTATGTGGAATGCTTTGACAATGTGATAGAGATTGTGGCCGTGGCCGGGGACAACCACCTGGGCGGGGACGACATCGACAGGGCCATCCAGTCCTATTTCTGCCGGGAAAACGCCCTTGCGGAGGAAAAGCTGTCCCTGGAGGACCTGGCCCGGATCAGGCATCTGGCGGAGCAGTCCAAATGCGCCCTGTCTGCCGAAAGGGAGACGGATATGGAGCTGACCGTGGATGGAAAGGTGTGCAGGGCGCGGCTGACGGAGGATGTGCTGTTTGAACTGTGCATGCCCCTTTTCGAGAAGATGAGGCAGCTGTTTTTGCATCTTCTGGAGGATGCGGACTCCAGGGTGTCCCGGATAGATGACCTGGTGATGGTGGGCGGCTCCTCCAGGCTGGGGGTGGTGCGGCGTTTTTTGTCGGAGCTTCTGGGGAAAGAGCCAGTGGTGTTAGACGAAACGGACCGGGTGGTAGCCCTGGGGGCCGGGATTTACGCCGGAATCCGCAGGCGCGGAGAGGAAATCCGGGACATGCTGCTGACGGACGTATGCCCCTTTACCTTAGGCATTGGGATTCGCGGCAGAAGCGGTCAAAACAAAAATGTCTTAAGCCCTATGATTGAACGCAATTCCACCCTGCCGGCTTTCTGTATGAACCGGTTTGTCACCACCAGCGATTACCAGAGGGAAATCCTGGTGAAGATTTACCAGGGGGAAGAGTACTATGTGGACGACAATGTATATCTGGGGGAGGTAAACATAGAGGTGGCGCTGAAACCTGCCGGCCAGGCCTGGGTGGATGTGCAGTTCACCTATGATATCAACGGCATCCTCCATGTGACAGTGGAAAACGAGATGGGAGAGCGCAGGCAGATTCTCCTGGCAAACCAGGCGCTCAGTGCGGAAGAACTGGAGCGGTATACAAAGGAGATGGAGAAAATCATGCTGCCGCCCATGGAGCAGCCCCAGAATAGGGAGATGCTGGCCCGGTTCATGGAGTATTTCGAGAACAGCACCGGAGCGCGGCGGGAGCGGATAGGGGCCATGATAGGCTATATTACCCAGGGCCTGTGCAGCGGCAGGAAGAAAGCGGCGAGGAATGCCCGGGAGAACGCCAGAGCCTGGCTGTCCATGCTGGAGGAAGCCCGGGAAACAAAAGAGGAGAGGCTGTTTGACGGAAGAGCCTTTGAAAACTGGGAAGACGAGGACTGGGAGGAGGCCGACGGCTGGGAAAACGGAGAGGACGAGGACTGGGAGGAGGCCGACGGCCAGGAAAACGGAGAGGACGAGGACTGGGAGGAGGCCGACGGCCAGGAAAACGGAGAGGACGAGGACTGGGAGGAGGCCGACGGCCAGGAAAACGAGGAGAACCAGGACGAGAAAGACATAGGCCGGGACAGCATGGGAGAGGGGGATGACAATGACCAGTGAGATATGGACACTTCTGGGCATAGCCCCCACTTCCGATAAAAAGACCATCCGCAGCGCCTATGCGGCCCAGTCCAGACTCCACCATCCGGAGGAGGAGCCTGAATACTTTGTGGAGCTGAACCAGGCTTACAGACAGGCGCTGAGCCTTGCGAAAACCGTGGGAGCGGAGGGAGGCACTGAAAGCAGAATCCACAGAGCCGGAGAGGAAGTCAGGCAGGGCGCGGACAGCAGGAGCAACATAAAGGACAGGAGCAGCGCGGGCAGCGGAAGAGATAGAGAAGATAGGAGCAGCGCGGACAGCCAGGGCGGCAGTGAAGACAAGAGCGGCGTAGAGGACAGGAGCAGCGCAGGCAGCCAGAGTAGCGGAGAAAACAAGAACAGCGCAGGCAGCCAAAGCAACGGAGAAAACAAGAGCAGTGCGGACAGCAGAAGCGATGGAGAATACAAACATAGCGCAGACAGCAGAAGCGACAGAGAAGACAAACATAGCGCGGACACCAAAAGCAACGCAGAGGACAGGAATCGCGACGGAGAAAGCCGGGAAGAATCGGCCTCCCTGCTGAACCGGCTGGCTGATGCTCAGCAGAAAGCCATACAGCAGAGCATGGAGAAAGGCGCCCTGCGTGATTTTATCACCCTGTTTACAGACTCCAAACAGGCCAAATTAGCCGACACCTGGAAACGCTTCTTCCTGACGGAAGCATTTCTGGGAGAGCAGTATTCCGAGGATTTCGCCAGAGGCCTGTACGCCTATCTGATGGAACAGCAAATCTATCCCTGCGACAATCTCCCCATGGGCCTGCTCCAGGAACTCGCCATCGCCTATGCCCTAATCCCCCATTTCGCCGGCGAAGAGTATGGGGAGGGCATGAAATATCCAAAGGAATGGTACAAGGTCTCAGTGGAGCAGACCTTTCCGGCCAGGAAGCAGGTGGCGGAGATTTTCAACAGCCAGGGCTGGGACTGCGACCTGAAATCCATGACCAGGCGGATGTTAAAGCAGCCTGCCAACAAGGTGCGCCACAATGCCTTTTCCGACTACCTTTCCTTAAAGGAGATGGGGCGAAGCGGGCAGCTGACCGAGGCGGAGAAAGAGACCTGGCAGCATATCCTGGGGCTGGGACAGGTTCATTACCTGTATGAACGCAACGGCAAGCGGCTGGGCAGTGGGGACTATGAGAGCCGCAGTGAGTGCGTGGTAAAACTCTACGTCCAGTGGCTGAAAGAAGACAGGCTGCCGGAGTGCGTATTGAAATTCCTCTACCAGAAATTTTCTTTCCGGGAGCTGGACCGCAGCAGCACCAGAGGGCTGTATGGGGCTTTGAAAGAACAGGTGCTCAGACAGTTCCCCCAGGTGGAGGAACTGCTCTTTGGCCAGGACGGGCTGGAACAAAAGGTCACAAAAGTGTACCGCGTCTGTTCAGGCATTATCAACGACAACCAGAACAACTATGAGAAATCCATCTATGAGGAAACCCCTGAAATCAGAGAGCGGGTGGAGGCTCTGTTCGCCATGCCTGAGTGGAAAGAGCTGCAGGGGGACAGAGGGCTGTTCGACAAGCTCTACAAAGGGGCAAAGCGTCTTGTAATGCCCCGCTCCCTGACAGAGGGGCTGGTCCGGTATCTGGAGCAGGGGGACTTCCCGGAGCCCAGGCGCACGGAATTTTTAGAAAGCCTCCTGCGCTCCCTGGCTACGGGGCAGATGTGCAGAGAGATTGACTATCGTTTTCAACTGTCCTTTCCCGCCGTGGACATGGACAGACTGCAGGAGAATGGGGATTTCTGGCAATACTACCTGATGCGGGGATACGGCTTCCGCCACAGCAGAATCCGGGGAGAGTGGGAGGACGGATATCTGTACGAGACGGACGGGGAATGCTACCTGCCGGCATATATCCGCCATATCTATGCGCCCTCCAAAGCGTGGCAAAAGGCCTTTACCGGATTCTGCGAGGAGACAGAGTCTATTGATACCCCGGTGAGCGCGGTATGCGCCCTGCCGGACAAAAGAGCCCTGCGCGTGGAGTTCCACTACCATTACTGCCTGTACTTTGCAGAGGAAGAGCCGGTGCTGTCCCCTGTGCTGACCTTTGACGAGCTCCACCGGTGGGCTTTGGAGCATCTGCAGGCCCAAAACCATATACAGGATTTCTTCTTCCTGCTGGCGGTGACAGCCATTGAGGCTTCGGAGCGAAAAGAGGCCGAAAAGCTGATTCAGGAGTGGCTGGAAAAGCTTCCCCTGCATCCCCAAATCTGCCCTCTGCTGGCCAGACTCCTGGCAGCGGACAATGACCGTCTGCCGTCCGGCACAAAAGCTGTCTATTATGAGGAACAGGAACGGTTCTGCTTCCGGGCGGTGGTGTCCGGGGAGGAAATCCGCATCTACCGCCAGATGGAGTTTGGCTGGGAGGACAGGATTTTCAGGAGGGCAGAGTTCGGCTGGAAAGAATTGGGCTGGAAAGATATACTCTGGAAAAAATTATGCGGGAAAGCATCATACCGGGAAGAACTGCCCGGAATGAAACTGCGCCGGCAGGAGCTTCCACGGAAAGAGACTGCCCTGTGGGAGGCCGCACGGCCAGTCCAGTCCCCGGCCGCTATGCCGGGACAGTATGACACACCGCCCTTAGAGGAACCCGCCGGGCAAATTTCAGAACCGGATGCAGAATTGGAAAAGGCAGTGCGGCAAGTTCTGCACCTGCTGCGCCAGCCGAAACCGGTGCGCCTGACCGCAGAGAACCTGGAGGGCATGGACTTGCTGCAGAAAGCCCGGACAATCCGAAAGAGCATGGGATTCCCGGAAAATCCGGAGGGCTACTGCGTGCTCCGCTATGGACAGCACAGAGAACGCCGCCATGACAAGGTATTCTACGCTGCCCTGTCCCCTTTCGGCTTCCCCATTGACGTCCATTCCACAGAACACGAGAGAACTCTGCGTTTCCATATGGATGTCTCCCGGACGAAAATCAAGGAGGGGAAGCGCTACATAGGGCGTTTCGGATGGGGATTCAAATACTCCACCCAGTCCGATTACGGCCCCCTGTGCGTCTACCAGGGAGACAGCGGCACATTCTACGCCGATGGAGCCGTCAAAATGTACCGTGCCGACAGCCTGGACAAGCTGCTTGCGGACTATCTGGCTGCAGAACTGGAGGGTGTCACGGAGGTGGAGACCTATGCCGGGCTCCTCACCGTATCCAGGCTTGACCACAGATTGGAATACTGCTACACAGAGGCGGATTTCCGGGAATCTGTACAGGAAAACAGGTCCACAGTGGCGGACTACTTCACTGTATTCGGCGGATACCGGCTGTGGGAGACCTTTGCCCGGTGGCTGGATGCCGCCCTGGAGAAAGGCCTGCCGGACTGGGTGAACGTCCTGACCATCAGCCAGGCCCTGGGGAACAGGGAAAGCGAGGGGAGCGTGCTGTCCCTCACCGCGAGCCATGTGGAGGAGGTGAACCTGGATCTGCTGGAGCTGCAGGAGCAGCTTGCGGCGGAGGATCCCCGTGGGGATTACCAGGAGGATTATTGGGAGGATTCTCATGGGGAAGACGAAAGCGAAAAGCCGGCCGGGGAGCAGGGAAAGCGGGGAGGACAGGAAGAACAGGAGTATCCCCTGGAGTCTCCATGTCTCGTCTGGGGAAAGGGCTATGCCGTGCACATCGGACGCCAGTCCCTGAAAGATGCAGTGCGGTGGTACCTGGAAGAGTGTCCGGGAGAGGGCGCGGGGCTCCTGCGGAACCGTTGCATCCGGGTGGAGATTGTAGATCAGGCAGCGGAACCGCGTTCATAGCGGCAATTTGACCCGACTAAAAAACAGATATGTCTCTACGCGGCGGCTTTTTCCATCGGGCTGTCCCTGGCGATATATGTGGTGAGCCATTATCTGGAGAACCATGTCACGGCCATCGCATGGCTTCTCCCGGCAGTGGTGGGAGCAGCAGCTTTCTGTGGCTTTCTGCTGTGCGCTTTTGGTGAAGTTACACGGACCAAATGGGCTGTGCCCCTGACGGGGGTATCGTATTGGGCCTGGGGACATCGGCGGCGGTGCTCCAGGCCCTGCGGGAGAAAAGGAGGGACGTTGTATGAATGGTAAGGGGGAACTTGTAGGCGGTTAGTCTTCATTTACATAAATCCAAACACGGCTCTGGATGATTTTGGCCGCCTCCGGAGCCGTTTTCTGTCCCTGATAATAGCCCTGGGCTTCCTCATTGATGATGTTTATCACTTCATTGGCGTCAGTGAGAGATACCGGTTTCGCAGTCTCTATCAGGGCAAGCGTCAGATCTACCTCTTCCCGGGTGGGAGTATGATAGGTATACTCCCAGTCGGAGTAGAAGACTGCCATGCCTGCGTCAGAGGAGGCCGGCATTACGGCATCCGCGGCCTTTTTTGCCAGAACGCTTTTCCGGGAGGGGAAAAAGGAGGAGCCGTTCTCTTCGGAGGCCAGAATACTTTCGATAAATGCCCATGCGCCCTCCTTGTGGTCTGACTTCACGGTGACGGCATAGGCCCCGTAAGGGATAAGCATACAGCCTGCGCTTCCGTCGGCAGAGGGAAAACCGATACAGGTGCCCTCATTGCCGTAGACTGCCAGGGGCATCTGTATGGAATTGAAGTCCGAAATGTCCTCCGTCAAAAGAAGCACTTCTCCGTTCCGGATTCTCACGGGGGTGGAGGAGCGTTCAGAGCCGGACTGATCCGCTTCGGGAAAACGGGATACAAATTCCAGGAGCCTGATGAAAGCATCGGATTCAAAACGGCATTCCCCCAAGGACCAGTCTATAAAGGCATCCTGATTATAACTCATCAGATACTGCATGATCTCATTCCTGGAGGTATTGTCGAAAAGTTCCGCTTCCGGATGGGCATCTGCATAGTCTATCAGCTCATCCAGGGTCCATCCGCTGCTTTCCCCTACATCGGCGCGCCATCCGAACACGGTCTTCAGGGAAAAACAAGACGGAATCGTAATTAATTTGCTGTCCACCGTATAGGCATCCAGAAGATTGTCCAGGAAGTCCCCCCGGTCTAACAGGCTGCTGCTTTCCAGAAACGTATTCAGATCCGCGAAAAGGCCTTTGGATGCCAGGGCGTTCAGGTCAAGGTCCGCAAGGTCAAGGATATCGGGGCAGTTGTCGGAAAGGATATCGGCATTCATGCGGCCGGCAGCATCCGCCTGGTCATGGGTCTGGGGATCCAAATACTCTTTGATTTTCACATGGTACTTGTCGTTTCCCCGGTTAAATGCTATCACGGCGTTTCGCAGGGTGGAATTGCTGTAGAGGGTGCCCAGGACAATGGTGTTTTTTTTCGCTGTCTGCGCGCTGTCCGCTTTTTTCAGCAAAGCCAGTTCGCAGCTTTCCTTTGCAAAATCCCTGACCACAGCAAGGATTGCGCCTTCTTCCGTCACATGGACGGCTGTCACATAGGAACCGTTGATATCCTGGTCCAGCCAGTCGAACAGGACTTCGCTTGTCTGGGCCGCCAAATCATAGGCATAGACGGAAGTCCTGTCAAAGGACAGGAGGCTGTTTCCCGGGCCGGGAACCAAAATGGAATTATCTCCCTTTGGAAAATCAGGACTGGCATCTCCCGCTTTCCCCTTGTCAAAATCGAGTTCGGTGAGCACATAAGCTTCTTCGCCGCCACTGTTGCCGCGGCAGCAGGCGTATACCGCACCATTTCCGGCGCGCCCCATGGCGCTGATGCTTCCATTGGAAATAGCAGGAGAAAGGCTGCCCCTGTAAGCGCCCTCTGGGGTATACAGCCAGATGCAGGGGCTGTCGGAAACTCTGCCCGCTATGTATGCGCGCCCCTGACCGTCAACTGCCAGGAGCTCCGGGCTGTCCGTCTCCCCGGAGATGTCCACATCATACATCAGTTTTCCCTCTGCATCGAATTTGCACAGATGGAGCCTGGATCTGTCGTTTTCCGTCACATAGGCTATGAGATAGAAGCAGCCATCCTCGTCCATGGCAAAGAGGCTGGTAACGAACCTGTCCCGCCCGTCCGGCCAGCGCAGAGGAATGTCGGCCAGGGAGCCGCCATTCGGGGAACTGTCATCCAGAGAGCCGTCCGCCAAGGAGCCATCTTCCAGAGAGCCGTCCGCCAGGGAATAGCCGCTCAGCCTGTAGCGGAAGCCGTCCCCCTGCCGTTCATGGGAGATATAGTAGAAAGCATTCCCCCAAAATGCCATGCTGCCGTAAGTGTCCGCCTCCATTTCAAGGGGCAGGAATTCCGGCACCCATACCTGGACATTGCTGTCAGCAGCCTCCGGGTCCCTGCCACAGGACGTTGTCAAAAGCAGCATGAAAAAGGCAAGCAGTCCAATCCGTAATTGCCTTGCCAACGGTCTCTTTCTCTTGAATCTGTTTTTGGCTCTGTTCTGCATCCTTATACCCCCATTGCGAGCTGGCTCTTTTTTCTCCGGTGCGTTCTTTGGCGGAGCTGCTGCCAGTCCGTCTTATGGGGATATCCTATCACGGAAATCTCAAATTTTTCTCAAATCTTTTTAAATTACTGAAATCTCACGGCTTACGGCAAAGCCCTTTTGCAGGCTTGGGCATAAAGTTTCACCATAACTTTCGCGCCTCCGTTTTCTCCGTTGGCCAGTTGGACTTTGCCGCCCAGCTTCCCGGCCAGGAGGCTGCAGATATACAGCCCCAGGCCGAAGTGGGCAGAGGATGCGGGCTTGCTGCGATCTCCCCTGTAATAGGGGGCAAAGGCGCTCTGGAGGTCTTTTTGGGTAAATCCCGCGCCGTCGTCCGCCACTTCCAGAACCAGGAAATCCTGCTCTTCGTAAAGGCGGATGTCAATGCGCTCCCTTGCGTAACGGGCAGCGTTGGAGAGCAGGTTTTCATAAATCTGGGAGAATGCTTCCCTGTCCAGCCACAATTCCTGGGATTCCATCTCAAAAGAGACGGCCGTCCTTATGCCAGAGGGAACGCAGGCCGCTTTCCCGCCGGGAAACAGCGAGGCTGCAGTGTCTTCCAGCAATTCTTCCAGAGCCGCCGCCCGGACTGCCCGCAGGCAGGGCTCGTAATCCTCCAGCCGGCGCAGGGCGCTCATGGTATCCAGATAGGAATTCATGCGTGTAATCTGGTTTGAAATGGCCGAAAGGTCGGAAAGGAGCTCCGGGTCGGCTTCCTGCTCTCTTCCGTTTAGGGCATCGAAGAGGATGTCCGTGTGCCCCTGGAGCACGGTGAGGGGCGTGCGCAGGTCGTGGGCAAAGGCGGCGTTCAGGCGTTTGCGCTCCTCCATGGAATTCCACATCTTTTTGTTGCTCTGTGCCAGCTCCCGGCGCATGGACTCAAAAGCCTGGCAGAGCCTGCCCAGCTCGTCCGGGCCTTGATAGTCAATTTCGAAGTTTAAGTCATTCTCGGCGATCTTCCGGGCGGCCTGGTTCAGAACCTGGAGAGGTTTTTTCATTTTCCATAGGTAGAAGACCAGGGAAGCCAGGCAGAGGCAGAGGGAATACCACAGAATGGCCGCCATATTGTCCAGGTTTTCATAGAAATCGTACTTTTTCTTCTCTTCCTCGGGCAGCGCCACCGGTATATTGGCAGGCATTATATACATGAGAATTTCCTGCTCTTGCTCCTGCTGTCCGTTTTGGGTGGAAGCCTCCTCCTTTGGCAAAGCTTCCCTGGATGGGCCGGGTTCCGGCTCTAGCATGACAAAATTCGGCTGCTGTTCCTGTTCCGGAATCGCTTCCATAGATGGCGTGGTGACTTCCGCTTCCGCGTAGCCTGCGGCGATCTCGCCCTTGTTCTTCTGGGCGAACCACATGGTGGCCCTGGTGAGGGAGAGGGCGCAGAGTAAAGCGGCCATGCCGCAGAGGACGAAAGCGGCGGGTATGGGAATCTGTTGCATCCATTTCCTTATCCTATCCATTTATATCCAATCCCCCAGACTGTCTCTATGCATGGCCCGCATCCGGCAGCGGCAAATTTCTGACGTATCTTGCGGATGTGTTCCATGATTACAGCGTCGTCTCCGCTTCCCTCCAGCCCCCAGACCCGGTCGTATATCTTTTCCCGTTCAAAAGTCTGGCCGCGGTTGAGGGAGAGCAGGCGGATGATTTCATATTCTTTGCGGTTGAAGCGGATTTGTTCCCCGCGGACAGTGATCTCTCTGGCAGAGTAATCGATGGTCATATCGCCGAAGACTTTCCGCTGTAGCTGCTTTTCCCGGCGCTCCCGGCGCAGATGGGCCTCAATGCGGGCGTTCAGCTCCGGCAGGGAGAAAGGCTTTACGATGTAGTCGTCCCCGCCTGCGGAAAAGCCCTCCACCTTATCTGCCTCCTGTTCTCTGGCGGTCAGGAAGAGAATGGGGCAGGAGACTTTGTCCCGGATGGCCCTGCAGACCTGGATGCCGTCTAGCTGGGGCATATTAATGTCCAACAGGATCAGGTCAGGCTGGCTTTCCGCCATGCGTATGGCCTCTGCGCTGTCTAAGCAATAGTCCGCAAGGTAGGATTTCCTCTGCAGGAAACGCTGGAGCATGGATGCCACCTCTATCTCGTCATCCACAATTAAAATTCGGTAGGACATATGGTTTTCACCTCCCATGGATTTTTAGTTTACACTACTCTTTGGCTTCCTGCAAGGCTGCCTGAGATATTTTGGAATGTAAAGACAAAAAAGGCAAGAGGCTTGCAAAGACAATATAGAAATGATAAAATAAGTCATTAAATTTTCCTATTATATTTGACATAAACGCAAAAAAAAACACATTATAAGGAGAAAGCTATGCAGAATCCATCCATTGAATCGTATTTGAACTGCAGCTTTGACTGTCAGTGCGGGCGGACGCACAAATCCCTGTTTTCCCATTATATTTTTGAAAATGGCGCCATAGAAAAGCTGCCCGGGCTTTTGGCGCAGTTGGGCTGCGCAAGGCCTTATCTGATTTCCGACACCCATACCCACGAAATCGCAGGCGTCAGGGTGGAGGAGGTACTTGACCGGGCGGGCATCCCGTTTACTTCCCATGTCCTGAAGAGTCCCGGGAACGGCGATCTGGCAGCGGACGAGCATGCCCTTGGCAGTGTGGCCATGGCCAATGACAGGGACGCGGATGTGGTTATTTCCATCGGAACCGGTACCATCAATGACATGGGACGGTATTTTGGCTATATCACCGGCAGACCTTTTCTGCTGGTGGCCACGGCGCCCTCCATGGACGGGTTCGTAAGCGGCGTAGCGCCGTTGATTTTCCGGAATATGAAAGTCACATATCCCGCACAGGAGCCTCTGGCGCTGATCTGTGAGCCGGAAATCATGGCGAATGCGCCCCTGAAAATGCTTGCTGCGGGAGCGGCGGATATCCTGGGAAAATATAACTGTCTGCTGGACTGGAAGCTTTCCCACATCGTAAACGGCGAATACTACTGCGATACCATAGCGGACATTATGCGGACGGCAGTGGACCGGACCATGGAGAGCGTGGGCGGCCTTGCCTTACGTGACGGCAAGGCGGTTTCGGTGCTCACGGAAGCGCTGGTGCTCTCCGGCATCGCCATGGATTTTTCGGGAAATTCGCGTCCGGCATCCGGCGCGGAGCACCACCAGTCCCATTACTGGGAGATGCAGTTCCTCTTTGACGGCATTCCCGCGGTGCTCCACGGGACGAAAGTGGGCATCGGCACGGTCCTGATGCTGGAGCTTTACAATACATTGGCCGGGATGGAGAAGCCGGATTTCGCAGCCATTCGGGAGAGGATTGCGGATAGACTTTCCGGGGAGGACTGGGAGAAAGAAATGCGCCGCTGCTACCGCCAGGGCGCGGAGGAAGTCATTGCCCTGGAGAGAAAGGTCGGGAAAAACGATGTAAAAGGTCTTCTGAGACGGCTGGCGGTCATGGAGGAGCGATGGGAGGAGATCAGGGAGCTGGCGAAGACGGCGCCGAAAGCGGCAGAAATCTCCCGGGTGCTGGAGGAAATGGGAGCGGCAAAGGTACCTGCGGATGTGGGGATTTCCAGGCAGTATGTTTACGACAGCATCCGGTACGGCAAGGAACTGCGGGACCGGTATACCATCCTGCAGTTTATGTGGGATATCGACAGGCTGGAGGAAGAGGCCGGGAGGCTGGTGGAGAAGTATTGCAATTAGGAAAGCGCATATAATGCGTGCCGGAAAACTGTGAGAGAGGAGCCCTGGAAAGAGGGATTTCTGTCCATGCCCTGTCCAGCGAGAAAGCCTTACGGCGTATGCCCGGTGAAAGCGGTTTGGTGCAGAAATCCCTTTATGATGCCTCAGGAATCCGATAAGCTAATTGGCTTGATGGCAGGCGGGGACGACTATCCGGCCAGCTCTTTTGCAGCCTTGTCAGAGGCGTTTATCTTCCGGCGCCAGATGAGACTGAAGACAATCCCTGCTGTCAGGGACAGGAACAATGTCACGGCGCCGGTGAAGATGATGCCGTAGAGTCCGAAGACCTTTCCCAGTATAAGCAGCAGCGGCAGATAAAACAGGCCCTTGTCCATCAAAGCGACCAGACTGGCATAGGAAGCCTTTCCCGTGGACTGGAGGAAAGTCTGGCAGAGTTGATAGAGCCCGTAAAAGGGGCCGATGATAATGGAGGCAAAGACAAAGACCTGGCCGTAGGCAATTACCTCCGCATTGTCGATAAAGGCGGCAATGATGGCATTCCTGGCAAGGAAACAGACTATGGTGAGGACGCTGCCCAGGCCCACCGTGAAAACGGCGGTGCTGCTAATGATTCGGTTCATACGCTTTAAATTGGCTGCGCCGAAATTGTAGGAGATGGCGGGCTGTAGTCCCATGCAGATACCCATGGCCAGCATGGTGATGACCATACCGATCTTTCCGGAGACTCCCTGGGCCGCCAGGGCCACGGAACCGTAACCGATAACCATGCGGTTGGCGATAATATGGGACAGACTCATGAGCAGGGTACTGCAGGCCATGGGTACTCCCAGCGACATGACTGTCCAGGATACCTCAGGCTCCAGGGAGAATGCTTTCGGGGAGAGGGAGAACGCGGGCTGCTTTTTGGTAATGTAATAGAACAGATACACACAGCTGACGCAGTTGCCCAGTACGGTGGCAATGGCGGCGCCGGCCACGTCCCAGGAGAAGCCCAGGATAAACAGGGCGTCCAGGGCTATATTGGAGACAGTGCCCAGACAGTTTGCGATCATGGACTGTTTGGCGGCCCCGTCGGCCCGGATTACATTGGCAAATACATTGTTGAACATGATAAAGGGCGCGCCCAGGGCAATGATGCGCAGATAATCCGCTGCATCCGCTATTGTATCCGGATCCGCTCCCAGGAGGTTCGTTATGGGCGAGAGGAAAAGATTGACGATAATCAGAAAAATTGCGCCCAAAATCAGCGCCGCATAGCAGCAAAAGGAGGAATAGCGCTTTACTTTTCCGAGTTCCTTTTTCCCCAGGGCAAGGGAGATTGCGGTACAGCCGCCGCTGCCGAACAAAGTCCCCAGCCCGGAGAGGATGGAGAACATGGGGGCGCACAGGGAGATCGCTGCGATCTTGGAGGGATCGCCGGTCTGGCCGATGAAAAAGGTGTCCGCCATGTTGTAGACGATCATCACCAACATGATGACTACGGCGGGCAGGCTTAGATGGAGCAGCAGCTTGGGATAAGAAGCTTTTTCTAGCATTTCCTGATTTTTGTTCATATGAGATTCTTTCCTTTCTATAAAAAATATACCTCAAGATATACTTCAAAATATACTTCATAAAATACACTTAAAAAATTTTAACCGGGCATATATTCTTTCGTTTATTAATTTCAACACTTGTCGAATGAATGTAATTCCATTATAATATATACAGGTGTAGAAAACAACCGTCAAATTATATACAAGTGTCGAAATAATGCGGAGATCAGGAGGAAAGCTTCATGAATACCAAGGGAAATCAGAGAGCAATACAGACAGAAAATAAGATAAAGTGGGTTTTTCTGAACTTATTGGGGGAAAAGAAAGACATCAGCCGGATTTCGGTCAGCGAGATCTGCAGCAGGGCGAATATCCACAGGACTACATTTTATGTCCATTATAAGGACGTATCCGATCTGATGGAGCATTTGGTGGCGGAGATGTATATGCAGATCATGAATCTGTTTGTGGAGGAGGGCAAGGGCATGCGCTCCCATGGCTTTCGGAAGCTGTTTGTGCTGGTGGGACAGCACAAAAGCTTTTTCAATGTATATCTGGAGGCTATGGGCGGGATGATCCTGACATATGACAAGCTGCCTAAGGAACTACAGGAGAATATTGATAAAATCGTCCCTGCCATGGGCTTTGCCTCCGAGGAAGAATTGTTGTATCATCAGACTTTTTTCTGCGAGGGCCTGTCTGCCGTTATCCGCCGGTGGGTGCGGGGCGGCTGTAAGGAAAGCCCGGAAGAGATGGAGCGGATCATTGAGGCGGAATATCATCCGAACCGGGATCTTTTGTTCCCGCAGGGGAACTGATATCCGAAAAGGATTATGCCAAAGAACACCCATTCCCTAAAAACAGGCTGAAAAATATGATATCCGCTTATTTCAGCTCCAGCGTCTTCTCGTAAGCGGCAATCACCGCATTCATGACAGTCCCCCGAAAGCCCGCCTCCTCCAGCTTTCGCACCCCCTGGATGGTGGTGCCGCCGGGAGAGCAGACAGTGTCCTTGAGGACGCCGGGGTGCAGGCCGGTTTCCAGGGCCAGGCTGGCCGAGCCCAGAAGCATCTGCGCCGCCAGTTCCAGGGCCTGTTCCCTGGGCAGGCCGCAGCTCACCCCTCCGTCCGCCAGGGCCTCCAGGAAGAGATCCGCAAAGGCGGGGCCGCAGCCGGAGACAGCGGAGCCCGCATCCATCCCGGATTCCGGAATAGCGGAAAATCTCCCTGCCCAGGCAAAGGCCTCCAGAAAAGCCTCCAGAGCCTCCGGCTTCACATTCCCGCTGCAGGCATACAGTACCATACCCTGCCCCACGAACACCGGGGTGTTGGGCATGATGCGGATAACGGGGTAATCTCCCCCTGCCAGTTCCTGTATCCGGGCGATGGTCAGCCCTGCGGCCATAGTCACCAGAACGAAAGGGGGCTGCCGCGAGGCCAGTATGGGCCGGATTTCCGCCAAGGCTTCCCCCATCATCTGGGGTTTGAGGCCTAGGAGGATATAGTCCGCTTTCCTGGCGATTTCCTGATTGTCCGCCGTCTCAGACTCCAGCACCGTAGCCAGAACCTTGGCCTTTTGGGGTGAGCGGTTGGCCAGAAGAATTTGGGAGCCCTCCACGTTATGTCTGACAGCCCGGGCCAGAGCGCTCCCCATATTTCCCGTGCCAATAAAACCGAAAGTCGCTTTTTCCTTTTCCATAACATTCCCCTCCTGAATTTACTCTCTTACCTGCCCCTCGCCGTAGACCACATATTTACGGCTGGTGAGCTCCTCCAGCCCCATAGGCCCTCTGGCGTGCATCTTCTGGGTGGAGATGCCGATCTCCGCGCCCAGTCCGAACTCGCCCCCATCCGTGAAGCGGGTGGAGGCGTTGACGTACACGGCGGCGGCATCCACTGCGTTCAGGAAATGCTGGGCCTTGAAATAATTGTTGGTGACAATGCACTCCGAATGGCCCGTGCCATGGACGTTGATAAAGGAAATGGCATCCTCGCAGTCTTTCACCGTCCGTACTGCCAGGATGTAATCATTGTATTCCGTATCCCAGTCCGTATCCGCAGCGGGCAGGGCCCGCTCTCCCAGAACTTTCAGGGCAGCCTCGTCCGCCCGCAGCTCCACCTGATGGCGGTCCAAAAGGGGCAGGGCTTTTGCCCAGAAAGCTTCCAGCATGTCCTCATGGATCAGCACGCACTCGGCGGCATTACAGACAGAGGGTCTGGAGCATTTGGCATTGTAAAGGATATTGGCCGCCATGTCCAGGTCGGCCTCGTTGTCCACATAGATGTGGCAGATACCCTCGCCGGTACGGATGACAGGCACACTGGCCTCTTTGGACACTGCGCGGATCAGCCCCGCCCCGCCCCGGGGAATCAGCACGTCCACATAGTCGCTTAGATGCATCAGCTCAGTGGCGCTTTCCCTGCCGGGATCCTGGACCAGGCTGACGGCTTCCCCCGGCAGTCCCACGGACACAAGCGCTTCCTGCATGAGGGACACGGCCAGGCGGTTGGAATGAATGGCCTCCCTGCCACCCCGCAGGATACAGACATTGCCGGATTTTAAGCACAGTGCCGCAGCGTCCACGGTGACATTGGGCCGGGCCTCATAGATGATGGCGATGACGCCCAAAGGAACCCGGCGCTTTCCGATGATAAGCCCGTTTGGCCGGGTTTCCATTTTCTCTACCCTGCCGATGGGATCGGGAAGAGAACAGACCTGCCTGACGCCCTCTACGATGCCGGCAATGCGCTCCGAAGTCAATGTAAGGCGGTCCAGCATGGCCGGGCGCATCCCGCTTTCCTTGGCGGCGGCTATATCTATGGCATTGGCCTGAAGCCACTTGGCCTGCCTGTCCATAAGGATATCTGCAATAGCCTGCAGGGCGGCGTTCTTTTTGGCCGTGCCTGCACCGGCAAGGGGATAGGCGGCCGCCTTGGCGGCCTGCCCCTGTTTCTCTAAAATAGTCAATTTGTTTTCCTCCTGATTCTCAAGCTTACCGCCGCGTCGTCCGGGGGCAGTATAAGCTATTAAGCGAACTTGCCCTCATGCCTGGCCAGAAAGCGTGTTCCGATTCTTTCCCCCTCCACGATGCCGTAAAGCTCATCCATCCGTGCGCCGTTGGCGATGACCATGTCGCAGCCGGCCTCCATGGCAATGCGTGCGGCGGAAAGCTTGGTGGCCATGCCGCCGGTGCCCCGCCAGGTTCCCGCGCCTCCGGCCATCTCCAGAATCTCCGGCGTCAGGACAGGTACCTGATGGAGGAGCCTTGCCTGGGGATTGGCTTTGGGGTCGGCGTCATAGAGCCCGTCAATGTCGCTAAGCAGCACCAACAGATCCGCTTCACAGAGCTTTGCCACAATGGCGGACAGCGTGTCGTTGTCCCCTAGCACCTTGTGCCGTCCGGTTTCGATCTCGGCGGAGGAGACAGAGTCGTTTTCGTTTACCGCCGGAATGACCCCCATCTCCAGCAGAGCGGAGAAAGTCCCTTTCAGATGCGCCCGCCGGCCATCGTCCTCCACGTCCTCCCCGGTGAGCAGAATCTGGGCCGCAGACTGGCTGTACTGGGAGAAGAACTGGTCGAAGATATGCATCATCTGGCACTGCCCCACCGCAGCCGCGGCCTGCTTCATCCGAAGCTCCCCGGGACGCTCCTTAAGCCCCAGCCTGGAGGTGCCCACGGCAATGGCGCCGGAAAACACCAATATCACGTCATGTCCCATACCGTGCAGATCCGCCAGAATCCGGGTCAGATGTTCCATACGCCGCAGGTTAGGCGCGCCGGATTCATGGGTCAGGGTGGAAGTCCCCACCTTGATTACAATACGCTTTCCATTTTGTACCATAGGGTAAAAGCCTCCCTCTTATCAAAGATAAACTGCCGCAAAATCAAAACGCTGTCCCGAAACAGAAGCGCCGCCCGGCAAATTTATCCAAGTATAGCACAGGTTAGGGGAAAATAAAAGAAAAATATTCGTCTGGGGGAAAATCCGGTATTTTCCGCATTGCGAAGAAGCAAGAAAGAAGATATAATATAGATATTGTTTTTTGGATGAGAAAACGGTACCGGAATAGGTTAAAAACATAAGGGAAAGGAAATCATTCGGGAGAATATGAGAACGCAGAAGAGACAGACCGCTGCGGGAAGCGCAGAGGCAGCGGGGAGCATGGAAACCACAAGAGTTCCGGAGGCTGCAAAAAATGCGGCGGAGATAGCGCAAAACGATCAGGAATACATCGTTTTGAACCGACCGGGACAGGAGGATGAGGGCGATGCCCCGCAGGAACGGCAGCTGGCGGATTATAATGAGCTTGCCAGATACCGGTATTTTGACTGCGGCGCCATAAGGAAGAATATGCGGCTTACAAAGGCCGTTACTCAAAAGGCGGAGGCGCTGTGCCGGGAGAAGAAAATAACCCTCAAAGATGTGGACTGCGGCTACGCTCAGGGGAGAGAGGAGACCGTGGGCGAGGCCGTGGGTGAGGGGAGAGAGGGGAAAATGGTATTCCCCGTCCATATCCTGTTTAAGCGCGACAGCGTTCTGTACGCGGAGTGCCAGTGCGCAGAGTGCAGAAGACATTATTACAGCATGTATTACAGGAGGGAGTACTGCGCCTATCTGGGGGCGCTGATGCAGCTGGTGGAGGAGCACCTGGAGGACAAGAACCTGGGGGACGCTACGGACTGGCAGGGAATGCTGCTGATACAGGCCTTTTATGAGAGACGTGCCAACACCGTGGTATCGGATGCCATAGGAAAGGCGGAGAGCATGACTGTAATCCCCAGGGTGATCTTAAAGAACGGGGAGCTGAAAGTCTCTTTTAAGGTGGGGGAGAAGAAGCTTTTTGTCATAAAGGATCTGTTTGAATTTTACCACAATGTCCAGGAGTCCAAGACCGCCTCCTACGGTAGCAGCACCAGCCTGAACCACAGTATCAACAATTTTACGGAAAAATCCAGACAATGGATTGATTATATCGGCCGGATTACGAAAGAGGAGACATCTTTCGAGAAAAGGATGATAGAGGCCAACAACTACTCCAAACGGGCGGCCTCCAAGGACGGGGAGCTGGCGCTGTTCGGCTGGCGCCTGGACGGGCTGTATGAACTGCTGGGTGAGGACTGTCTGGAATACGAGGACAAAGACAGCGATAAAAAGTGGAAGACCACCCTTTACGCAAAGGAGAAAAATCCCGCCATATCCATGACCATACGCAAAAACGATCTGGGAATACGCAGGGAATTCCATGGAATCACGGTAGACTGTCGGATGCCGCAGCTTTTCTACGGCGTGGGTACCGCGTACTATATCTGTGAGGGAGGGCTTTGCCGGCTGCAGGAGGATTTCTTAAAGAAGATCCAGATCATGGCCCGGTTCTGTGGGGAGGGCTCCCTGACCTTTCATGTGGGTCGGAATAAACTGCCCCAGTTCTACTATTCCGTGCTGCCCCAGCTGGAGGGGGCAGTGGACATCATGGAGGAGAATGCCGAGGAGATAGCGGCCTATCTGCCGCCCCAGGCCCGGTTTGTATTCTATCTGGACGCGGAAAACCACAACATGAGCTGCAGGGTGGGAGCCAGATACGGAGAACGGGAATTCCGCGTAACGGATTTCGGCGACAGGCAGCACCCCCTGGAGCCTTTCAGAGAGGGGACAAGGGAGGAAGAGGCCCTGTTCCTTGCCAGGCAGTGGTTCCCCTACTGGGACAGCGAGAAGCAGGAACTGGACTGTGCCGGAGACGAGGGGCTGATGTTCCAGGTGCTGGACAAAGGGGTGGACGCCCTGCTGGCCCTGGGGGAGGTGCAGTGTACCAGACGCTTCGGCAATCTGAACATCGGACGCAGGGTGCGGATGAGCGTGGGCATATCGGTGTCCAAAAACCTGCTGAATTTGAACATTGCCACCCAGGACATACCGCCTGAGGAGCTTTTGGACATCTTAAAGAGCTACCGCCAGCGGAAGAAGTACTACAGACTGAGAAACGGGGATTTCCTGAGTCTGGAGGAGGGAGGCGCCGTACAGACCCTGGCGGAAATGACCGAGGCCCTGCGGATGAGTCCTAAGGAACTCATGAAAGGCAATGTAAAGCTTCCCCTGTACCGGGCGCTGTACCTGGACAAGCTCCTGGAGAGGAACGAGGAGATATACAGCAATCGGGACAGCTATTTCAGGGAGATGGTGAAGAACTTTAAGACCGTAAACGACGCGGATTTCGAGGAGCCGGCCTCTCTGAAAGAGACCATGCGGGGATATCAGCGCAACGGCTACAGATGGCTTCGGATGCTGGAGACCTATGGCCTGGGGGGAATCCTGGCGGACGACATGGGCCTGGGCAAGACCCTGCAGGTGCTGGCCGTGCTGCTGGCCGCCAGGCAGGAGGGAAAGAAGGGCACGGCTTTGGTGGTGTCGCCGGCCTCTCTTGTGTACAACTGGGGGGAGGAGATACGCGCCTTTACGCCTCAGCTTTCCAGCTGCTTTATCACCGGCAGCCAGGAGGAGCGGCGCGAGAGACTTTCCCGCTATAAGGAGTACGATGTCATCATCACCTCCTATGATTTGCTGAAGCGGGACATTGAGAACTATGAGGACAAGGAATTCGATTACCAGATCATCGATGAGGCCCAGTATATCAAGAACCATACCACAGCGGCCGCCAAGGCGGTAAAGGCGGTGAAGAGCAGGACCCGGTATGCCCTCACGGGTACGCCCATCGAGAACCGCCTAAGCGAGCTGTGGAGCATTTTTGACTTCCTGATGCCGGGGTATCTGTACGGCTATGAGGTGTTTCGCAGCGACTTCGAGGCCCCTATTGTGCGGGAGGAGGATCAGGGGGCGCTGGAACGGCTTCAGCGGATGACCGCGCCCTTTATCCTGCGCAGGATGAAAGAGAATGTGCTGAAAGATCTTCCCGAGAAGCTGGAGGAGAACCGGTATGTGAAATTCGAGTCCGGGCAGCAGAAATTGTATGATGCGCAAGTAGTCCATATGAAGCAGCGCATTGCCTCCCAGGACGCCCAGGAATTCCAGAGGAACAAGATACAGATTCTGGCCGAATTGATGAAGCTGCGCCAGATCTGCTGCGACCCGGGATTGTGTTTTGAGAACTACAGCGGCGAGTCCGCCAAGCTGGAGGCCTGCGTGGATTTGGTAAAGAGCGCCGTGGAGGGCGGCCATAAGATATTGCTGTTCTCCCAGTTTACTTCTATGCTGGACTTAATCGCAAAGCGGCTGGAGGAAGAGCAGATCAGCTTCTACACCATTACCGGTGCCACGCCAAAGGAAAAAAGGCTCCAGCTGGTAAAAGCTTTCAATGGGGACGATACGAAAGTCTTCCTGATCTCCCTGAAAGCCGGGGGCGTGGGGCTGAACCTCACCGGGGCGGATGTAGTAATCCACTACGATCCCTGGTGGAATCTGGCAGTACAGAACCAGGCAACGGACCGCACCCACCGCATCGGCCAGACCAAAATGGTGGTGGTGTACCGGCTCATCGCCAAGGGCACTGTCGAGGAGAGGATTCAGGAGCTCCAGGAGAGCAAACGGGCGCTGTCGGAGCAGGTTATCTCCGGAGACGGCGGACAGTTGGGAGGGATGACCAAGGAGGATTTCATTTCATTACTGTCATAGCCGGGGATAGTCGCCCTGCCATTATAAGGTATAAAAGCAAAAGCCGCCGTAAGGCGGCTTTTTCAACCCCATGGAAAGACTTCATCCATACACAGGTACAGCCAGTACAGAATCGATGCCGGGATCAACATCTGAAGAAATCTCGCAAAAAATTTAATTTCACAGGAATATTTTCCAGATCTTGTCCATATACTGGTAGAAAAAGGATTGGGAGCGGTCCGAGGAAAGGAGAAAGATATGGCAAGAGGACAGCGTAAAAGTATTGAGGAGAAAATCGCGGCAAAGCAGGAGATGATAGAAGCCCTGCAGACCAGGGTGGAGGCGGAGAAGCGCGAACTGGAGGAATTGTATCAGGAGAAGCGGCGCAAGGAACTGGAGACCGTAAGCGATATCATGGAGGAGTCGGGACTGGGGGCAGAGGAAGTGGCGGAAGTTCTCCAGGAGTATCTGGAGCGCAGGGAGGCGGCCTCCTGACGAGACGGCCAAAGAGGAAAGAAGCGCGGAAAGGATCGGCAGGGAGCGCGACCTTTGAAAGAATGCGCTGTAACGGTATAAAACGGAATATAGAGCCATACATGGAGAATCCGGGAGCGGGATAGCGCTGTGCCCGGATTTCCTGCTGTTTGCCCCGGCCGTGATTTTACGGGACAGGAATGCAAAAAAGTACAAAGCCGAAAGGATTTCGGGCAAAAAAGTACATTGCATCTTGCCGTGAGAAAGCATATACTTTGTCAGAAAACATGTGCTGCGGGCCGGGGCATTTGCTCCCCCGGGCAATGAGCCGGGCACCGTGTCTGCAAAGTCAATCTCCCATTGGCTAGAGCATGCTGTCGGATGCCGCGGGAAATTTGATTCGGAAAAGAGGTTACATACATGACAAAAGATATGACGCAGGGAAGCCCCATGAAGCTGATTCTGGGGTTTTCAATACCGCTTTTATTTGGCTTTTTGTTCCAGCAGTTCTACAGCCTTGTGGATACCGTAATCGTGGGTCGGGTTCTGGGGACGGACAATCTGGCGGCCGTGGGGGCCACAGGCTCTGTGAACTTCCTGATCATCGGCTTCTGCATGGGCGTGTGCAGCGGCTTCTCCATCCCGGTGGCCCACAAATTCGGAGCCCGGGACTACACAGACCTGCGCAGATATGTGGCAAACTGCATCTGGCTCTCCATAGGGTTCGCGGCGGCGCTGACTGTGATCACTGCGGCGCTGGCCAGGCAGATTCTTGTCTGGATGCGTACGCCCCAGGACATCATTGACAGATCTTATGCCTATATATATGTCATCTTTCTCGGGATTCCGGTGACATTCCTCTATAACATGACTTCCGGCATTATCCGCGCCCTGGGGGACAGCAGGACACCGGTGATATTCCTGGTGATGTCCTCTTTCCTGAACGTGGGACTGGATCTCTTCTTCATAATAAACCTCCATATGGGAGTGCAGGGGGCGGCCCTGGCCACTGTGATCTCCCAGGGGGTGTCCGGAGGGTGCTGTCTGCTGTTCATGGTGAAAAAATTTGAAATTCTGCGAATCCGGCGGGAGGAATGGAAGCCGGACAGCCATCGGATGCGGATGCTGTGCGGCATGGGAGTGCCCATGGGGCTGCAGTATTCCGTCACGGCCATCGGCAGCGTGATCCTGCAGAGCGCCACCAATACCCTGGGGTCAGGCGCAGTGGCGGCAGTGACCGCATCGGGGCGGATCAACGGCTTCCTGGCCTGCCCCTTTGACGCCATGGGCTCCACCATGGCCACCTACGGCGGGCAGAACATAGGGGCAAAGCGGTTGGATCGTATAGGCCAGGGGCTGAAATCCTGTGTCATGCTGGGGATAGGGTACTCCGTGATCGCGCTGGCCGTGAGCATCCTCTTTGGCAGGCCGTTGGCGACTCTGTTCCTGGAGGCTTCCGAGGGCGAGATCATAGGCGATGTGCGGATGCTTCTGATTTTCAACACCGCCTGCTATGTGCTGCTGAGTCTGGTGAACATTATCCGCTTTCTGATACAGGGGATGGGATTCCCCACCTTTGCCATCCTGGCCGGGGTGTTCGAGATGCTGGCCAGAGGTGCCGTGGGCTTCCTGCTGGTGCCCGTGCTGGGCTTTACCGGCGTGGCTCTGGGGAATCCTTTGGCATGGCTGCTGGCAGATGCTTTCCTTATTCCGGCGTACTTCCATGTGCGCAGGACTTTGGAGAAGCAGCTGTCAGACTCATGAGGGTACAAGACAGGTGCGGAAGCATGCAAGCCTACTGTTCGGCCTCCAGCTTCCTTGACGCGAAAGCGATCTCCTGCTCCAGGCAATCCGGAACAGGGGTGTTGCTGTTGCGGAGCTTTTGTTTGAGTATACCCAGCTTCTGTACCCGCTGTCCAGAGAGGATCTTCTGGCGGCTGAGCAGTTCCGAGAACATGGGATTCTGCTCCAATCCTGCGTCCATGGAGGCGGGGAGAGGGCAGTACAGGAACAAAATCCTGCGGGCCACCTTGTTGAGCCTGGCGGAGCCGTTGCTCTCATAGAAGATCCAGGTAAGGTAGTCCCGGACGAACATTTCCCGGAAACTGTTCTTGGCCCGTATCAGGCTGTTTTGCAGCTTTTCTTTCGCATCTTTGCTCAGTTCCGTGTTTTTCTTGTAGAACTGCATGTAGTCAAAGTATTCGCTGGTCAGGGAGGGCTCGGACACATCGTTCCAGCGGCCGCTCTGGATGCGCTTGCACATCTCCCAGCGGAACTCGCCGGTCATGCGCACCATGGCAGTGTCCAGACTCTCCATGTAGAAAATGGGCAGGATCATGCGGCTGGGGCTGTTACGCTTGCGGCCCTCGATTTCCTGCCACAAAGAGCCTCTGATGCCTGCGTTTGGCATCAGGATGATGTCCGGCAGATATTCCACATGGATGGGCTCCCGGTTCATGATCTGGGACGCCTCGTAATCGATGGTCTCCCGGTAGAACGCGGAGAAATCCACTTTTTTTAGCATTGTCAGGGCGCTGTCTATCTTCTCCGGGGTGACAAAAGAATCTTTCAGGTCTTTGAGCATGTTCTCGGCGGTGAACAGAGGACAATAAGTGGTCACCCGGCCATAGGTCACCTTATTGGCCACGGGGAAGAGGTTTTCGAGTTCATAGCGCACCTTGGCCATGCAGTCTTTCTCCAGGGCGGTTACCTGGGCGGCGGTGAGATTGTTCTTTTTCTTCTGCAGGTAGACAAAGTCATCGTAATCTTCGTCCAGCTCGCTGCGGCTGGGGTTCTTCTCCCCGTTATAGATGGCCATCAGCCAGTCGTAAAAGGAATAGACGCCTGTCTGTCCCGGCTCACTCATATAGCTGGCCAGCCGATATAGAGCGACAGCATTGTCTTCTCCGGCCACTTTCTCATCCACATAGCCGAAATACAGGAACATCCGCACGGGGATGGGCATGCCTGACACGGACAGGGAGCGCTGGAACACTTCCGAGTACAGAAGATAGAACTCGTCCGTCAGCTTCCTGCGCAGGCGTGTGCATTGATCGTCAGTGGAATTTTTGTCTTTGGTGTCTCTGTAGAGACAGACATGCTCTCTAAAAGAGGCTTCCTTGTCGCTCTCAAGCCCGGCAAAGTCCAGAATGGCATCCAGGGAACCCTCCAGAAGTTTCAGGATATCCGAAGTGGAGTCGTCTCCATCGCTCTGTGCCGCTTCCGGCCGCTGGAGTGCGCTTTCTTTGCGGCGGAAAGCTTCCACCCGGGATCTGGCCGGAACCTGCGAAAGGGTATCATATTCATCGGGCAGACACAGCATATGATCAATGCTCTCATACAGTTCGCCCACATCCTGCCCTTCCTGGCGGAGACGGTAGTAAAGCTTGGTCATGGCATCGAACAGGTCGTTCCCCGAGGAACTGAAATAAGTGCTTACGATCTGGGAACGGTACTGGGCCTGGGCATCCAGCACCCGATAAGTCTTGTACAGATCCAGAGAGCCCTTCCGCAGCGCTCCCAGGGACAGACCCGGTTCCTGCAGCAGGACGTTTGAGTTCGGCCCCATATAGATGCGCTGCAGCGCAGAATAATATCTGTTCAGCCATTCATCGCAGGAGTCCTCCAGACTGGGCTCGATTTCCTCCACCTCCTGAGGAAGCCGGGAGGGCGCCTTATGCTTCTCGCACAGGTTTGTATAGAGTTCGCAGTCTGCCTGGAGCCTGCGGTAGAGATTGGCGCTGTTCACCTCGGACACAGAGCACTGCTCCAGCATTGCGTCAAACTGGCGCAGGAGGGAGAGGAGGAAAAGCTTTGCGATATCGGGGCGCTTCTGAAGCAGGCCGCCCAAAGCCTCTAAACTGGTCAGGGGATAGGGCATGAGGGTGGTGTCCTCCATGGCAGTATAGGTCAGAAAATGTATCTCCGAGCAGATCTCACAGATGCCCGCCACATCGCCGTTTCGAATCTGATAGGAGCCTCCGGGACATTGAACCTCTACCCGCCCCTGGGCAATGAGGAACAAGGTGGTCATGGGCTGTTCACAGCTGCAGATGGTCTTAGACTTTTCAAATACGATTCCTGGCATAACGTTCTTTCCTTTCTTATAAAATCGCTGCGCTATAACACTAAAGCTCAAGTCCTTTCGGCGCACACCTCAGTGCGCCTTCGCGACTTTCGTATTTAGGGTCTTTTGCCCAGGTTCCTCTGAGCCGTGGACAGCATCAGCTTGATGCGGTTCAACTGGTTCACCTCGCTGGCGCCCGGGTCGTAGTCAATAGCCACGATGTTGGACTCCGGATAGTGTTTGTGCAGGGCTTTGATAACCCCCTTGCCCACCACATGGTTAGGCAGACAGCCGAAAGGCTGGGTGCATACGATATTGGGCACGTTTTCATGAATCAATTCCACCATTTCCCCTGTGAGGAACCAGCCCTCCCCGGTTTGGTTGCCGATGGAGACAATGGGCTCCGCAAAAGAGGCGATTGTCCGGATGGGCACCGGAGGGGTAAAATGAGCGGATTTTTTGAATTCCTTTGCCATGCTGCCCCGCAGGATATGTTCGATGGCCCAGATACCCATACTGCAAAGGCGCGCGGCCTTTTTGCTGGTGCCCAGATGCTGCGCCTTGTAGATCTGATTATAGAAGCAGTACAGCATGAAATCCATCAGATCCGGCACTACGGCCTCCGCGCCCTCGCTTTCCAGAAGTTCTACCAGGTGATTGTTGCCCGCAGGGGAGAATTTTACCAATATCTCGCCTACAATGCCCACTCTGGGCTTTTGGATGTCCAGCAGAGGAACCGCGTCGAACTCCCGGATGATATCCCGGCACATTCTGCCGAATCGAAAGAAGTTCACATGCTTTGCGGACACGAAATCCTGGGTTTTCTTCACCCATTTTCTGTGCAGGGAGTCCACTGAACCCGGTACGGCCTCATAGGGACGCATCCGATATACGCAGCGCATGAAGATGTCGCCGAACTGGGCGGCCAGGGCGGCACGAACCAGCATATTCCCATTGAGATGGAAGCCCGGGTTGCTCTCGATGCCGGCCAGATTCAGGGAGATCACGGGAATTTGTTCCATGCCGGCCTTTTTCAGAGCTCTGCGGATGAAGCCTACATAATTGGTGGCCCGGCACCCGCCTCCGGTCTGGGACATGACGATGGCGGTCTTTTCCACATCATATTTTCCGGACAGCAAGGCTTCCATGATCTGTCCCACCACCAAAAGAGAGGGGTAGCAGGCATCGTTATTTACATATTTTAACCCAACATCCACGGAGTGTCTATTGTCATTATCCAATACTACGAAATTGTAGCCGCAAGCATTGAATGCCGGTTCCATGATCTCGAAATGGATCGGGGACAGCTGGGGGCACAGGATGGTATAATTTTTCCGCATTTCTTCCGTGAAAGGCTTCTTCTCTATAGCGGAAGAATGGAGGATGCGCTCCTTATGGGCCTTTTCCCGTACCTTGATGGCGGACAGCAGGGAGCGGACCCGGATTCTGGCGGCACCCAGATTGTTCACTTCGTCGATCTTCAGGCAGGTGTAAATCTTGCCTGAGCCGGACAGGATGTCGCTGACCTGATCCGTTGTGACGGCATCCAGGCCGCAGCCGAAAGAGTTCAGCTGGATCAGATCCAGATTCTCCACGGTTTTTACGTAGCTGGCCGCGGCATAAAGCCTGGAATGGTACATCCACTGGTCAGAGACAATGAGAGGTCTCTCCGGACAGCCTAAATGGGAAACGGAGTCCTCGGTGAGCACGGCCACGTCAAAGGAAGTGATCAGCTCCGGCAGTCCGTGGTTGATCTCAGGGTCGATATGGTAGGGGCGTCCGGCCAGCACAATGCCCCGTTTTCCGGTCTTTGCCAGCCAGGCAATGACCTCCTCGCCCTTTGCGCGTATATCGGCCCGGGTATGGCTCATCTCCTCCCAGCCGGCTTTCCCGGCGGCAGCCACGTCCTCGGCGGGAAGTTCCTTAAATTCCCGCTGCAGAGCCTGAGTGACCGTGTCCAAATCCCGGAAAGACAGAAAAGGATTGCGCAGTCTGACCTGGCCGTTGCTGACGGCCTCCACATTATTCTTGATATTTTCCGAATAGGAGGTGACAATGGGGCAGTTGTAATGATTGTTCGCCCCCTCCACCTCATCCCTTTCATAAAACAGGGCGGGATAGAAGATGAAATCCACATTGTGTCTGATGAGCCATTCCACATGTCCGTGGGCCAGCTTGGCCGGATAGCATTCGGATTCGCTGGGGATGGACTCGATGCCCAGCTCGTATATCTGTCTGTTGGAGCTGGGAGAGAGGACTACCCGGTATCCCAGCTTGGTGAAGAAAGTATGCCAGAAAGGGTAGTTTTCGTACATATTCAGCACTCTGGGAATGCCCACTGTGCCTCTTGGCGCCTTGTCGGGCTCCAGAGATTCGTAGGAGAACAGGCGCTTCAGCTTATAATCGAACAAATTGGGTACATTGTGGGCATTTTTGTGCCCGCCGATGCCTCTCTCACAGCGGTTGCCGGAGATGTACTGACGGCCTCCTGAGAATTTGTTGATAGTCAGGCGGCAGCTGTTGGTACAGCCTTTGCACTTTGCCATGCTGGTCTCGTATTTCAAGGCGCAGATTTTCTCATAGGAGAGCATACTGGTCTCGTAGCCCTCCTGGAAATGCTCCCTGGCGATGAGCGCGGCGCCGAAAGCGCCCATGATGCCGGCGATGTCGGGCCGGATTGCCTCACAATCCGCAATCTTTTCAAAGCTGCGCAGGACGGCGTCGTTGTAGAAAGTGCCTCCCTGGACTACGATATTCCTGCCCAGCTCTGAGGCGTCGGACACTTTGATGACCTTAAACAGCGCGTTCTTGATGACAGAGTAGGCAAGCCCCGCGGAAATATCGGGAACCCCCGCGCCCTCTTTCTGGGCCTGTTTGACTCTGGAATTCATGAATACGGTGCAGCGGGTGCCCAGATCTATGGGATGCTCGGCGAAGATGGCGGCCTGGGCGAAATCTTCCACACTGTAATTTAAGGATTTGGCAAAGGTCTCGATGAAAGAGCCGCAGCCGGAGGAGCAGGCTTCGTTGAGCAGTACGCTGTCCACGGCATGATCTTTGATCTTGATACACTTCATATCCTGGCCGCCGATATCCAGGATACAGTCCACATCCGGATTGAAGAAAGCGGCGGCGTAGTAATGGGCCACGGTTTCCACCTCGCCGTCGTCTAAGAGGAAAGCCGCTTTCATCAGCGCTTCGCCGTAGCCTGTGGAGCAGGAGCGCACGATATGTACATCCTCCGGCAGCAGCTCATAGATTTCCTTTAAGGAACGGATGGCTGTCTTCATGGGGCTGCCGTCGTTTCCCGCGTAGAAAGAATACAGCAATGCTCCGTCTTCGCCCACCAAAGCGATCTTCGTGGTGGTGGAGCCTGCGTCGATGCCCAGGTATGCGTTGCCTTTGTAATCGGAAAGCCGCATAGCGCCCACATGAGCCTTTGCATGGCGCTGTTTGAACGCGTCGTAAGCGCTCTGGTCGGCAAAAAGCGGCTCCATGCGCTCTACCTCAAACTCCATTTTGATATCGGAGGACAGCCTGCGCAGCATTTCTTCCATGGAACAGGCATTTTCCTGCTTTGCGTTCAGGGCGGAGCCGATGGCTGCGAACAGATGGGAATTGTCCGTGCAGATCACATGGTCGTCGTCAATGCGCAGGGTGCGGATGAAAGCCGCTTTCAGTTCCGAGAGGAAGTGCAGCGGACCTCCCAGAAACGCCACATGTCCCCGGATGGGCTTGCCGCAGGCCAGGCCGGAGATGGTCTGATTCACCACAGCCTGGAAGATGGAGGCAGCCAGATCCTCTTTCGTGGCCCCTTCATTGATCAGGGGCTGAATGTCTGTCTTGGCGAACACGCCGCAGCGGGCTGCTATGGCATAGAGGGATTTGTAATTTTTGGCATATTCGTTCAGGCCGGAAGCGTCGGTCTGGATCAGGGAGGCCATCTGATCGATGAAAGAGCCTGTGCCGCCTGCGCAGATGCCGTTCATGCGCTGTTCTACATTGCCGCCCTCAAAATAAATGATTTTGGCATCCTCACCGCCCAGTTCAATGGCCACGTCCGTCTTCGGCGCCAGCTCCCGGAGAGCGGAGGCTACCGCTATGACTTCCTGGGTGAAAGGTACTTCCAGGCATCCGGCTAAAGTCAGGCCGCCGGAACCTGTAATCACGGGATGCAGCGTCAGGTTGCCAAGCTGCCCGCGGGCTTTCTCCAAAAGTCCCCGGAGCGTTTCCCGGATATTGGCAAAGTGGCGCTCATAATCGGAAAACAGTATATGATGCTTATTGTCCAGAATAGCAATCTTGACTGTGGTGGAGCCTATATCAATGCCGAGAAATGCATCGGCATCGCCGAGAAGTACGTCGGCATCGCCAGAGACTGCTGTTTTAGTTGTGAATTCCATGTAAATCATCCTTCCTGAAATTAACCATGGCCCTGGGGCCGGAAAAGAATGTCGACCCATACTGACATTCTAGGACATTATAGTACACTGCGGGCCAAAATGCAAATATCTCTACCTGTTAAAAGTTTATTAAAAAACTGATTTTTATATAAAATAGGAAAAGTTTGGTTTACTTATGGAAGCGGGAATGATAAAATACTATTGATTTGAAAGCGTTTCTATGGAGGAGTGAGTGAAAATGAGCAATTTTGAAAAGAAATTTGGGAAATATGCCATCAGCAATCTGTCGCTGGTTTTGATTTTATGCTATGTGGCAGGTTATGTGATCCAGATGATCAACGGGAATTTTCTTCTTTATCTGACGCTGGACCCTTACGCAGTGCTGCACGGCCAGATCTGGAGGCTGTTTACCTGGGTCATTGTGCCTCCGTCCTCGCTGGATCCGTTTACAATTATCATGCTTCTGTTTTACTATAATATCGGCACTACCCTGGAGCGAACATGGGGCACTTACCGCTACAATGTGTATCTGTTCTCAGGCATGCTGTTCACGATTCTGGGCAGTTTTGTATGGCTGGGGATTCAGTTCCTTTTGACGGGCGGAGGCGCCGGCTTAGAGGGTACTTCCATGATTGTGTCCCTGCTGATCAGCACCTATTATATCAATATGTCCATTTTCCTGGCATTTGCCGCCACATTTCCGGATATGCAGGTGCTTTTGATGTTCATCATTCCGGTGAAAGTGAAATGGCTGGGCATTCTGGACGGTGTGGTACTGTTGTATGATTTCCTGTTCCGGGGAGGCCTTGTGACCAGGATCGTCATTGTGTCCTCTCTGCTGAATTTTATTATTTTCTTCATTACCTCCAGGAGCCATATCCACATGACTCCGAAGCAGATGAAGCGCAGGGCGGAGTTTCGGCAGGACATCCGGCGCAATTCCAAGGTAACCAAGCATAAATGCGCGGTGTGCGGACAGACAGAGGATGACGACCCGAATCTGGAATTCAGGTTCTGCTCTAAATGCAACGGCAATTATGAGTACTGCCAGCAGCATCTGTTCACGCATACCCATGTAAAATGAGAATGGGGAAGCGGGGGAAAGGATCAGCTTTTTCAAGGAGAAAGGGAAACGGAAAGTGAATCAGGAAATCATATTTGCGCAGACCCTGGAAAGGGTGCGCAGGCTTGCAAAGGAGCAGGGCAACTGTATCGGTGAGGAGCAGGTCCGGGAAGAATTCGCCGCGCTTGATTTAAAGGATGCCCAGATCGAGATGGTGTTTGACTATCTGAGAAAGCACAATGTGGGCATTGGAGAGCCTCCTGACCGGGACGCGCTGTTGACCGGAGAGGAGAGGGATTATCTCCAGATGTATCTGGACGAGATCCGGGCGCTTCCCGTTTACAGCGACGGACAGCGGGAAGCCTATGCCATGGCCGTTATGGCAGGGGACAAGTCTGCCAGGCAGCTGCTGACGGAGAGTTATCTGCGGGAGGCGGCGGATATTGCCAGGCTCTACGCGGGACAGGGGGTACCCTTGGAGGATCTGATCGGAGAGGGAAACGTGGCGCTGGCTCTGGGCGTGGAGATATTGGCAGGCATGGGGCAGGGCAGCCTGGGCGGGGAGCCTTTTTCGGGAAAGGCCCCGGAGGTTCAGGGAATGCTGGCAAAGCGGATCATGGATGCCTGCGAGGAATGTATCAGAGAACACGCCGCCAATGCGGAGAATGATCAGAAAATCGCCGATAAAGTGAACCGGGTGGCTGACAAGGCAGGGGAGCTTTCGGAGGAACTGCGCAGGAAAGTCACTCCCCGGGAACTCATGGAAGAGACGGGGCTGTCCGAAAAGGCCATTAAAGACGCTCTGCGGATCAGCGGTTACCGGATAGAAGAGATAGACGCCGGAGAAAGAGGCTGAAGCCGTCTGGAAAGGACATGGGAGCGGACGGAGTGGGGAGAAAGGATTGGAAACCGGTTCGATGGAAAAAAAGACTTACGAAGACTATAAATACAGCATGCAGGACACTTCCCGCCTTTATGTGGGCGCAAAGTACACATTCCGGGAGCTTCTGGACGAGGATGAGATTGCTTTCAAGTTCCGCATGATCATGGAGCGTTACATTCTGCCCGAGGCGGATTTGGAGGATACCCTGGAGACCCATCTGTATTACCTTGCGCCTGAGAGCTTTCTGGTGAAAATCTATAAGCAAATGAAAGCGAGAGTCAAGGTGAATGTGATAGAGGAGAAAAAGCCGCTGTTTGGCGCCGCGAAAAAGCAGTATGTAACCAGACAGCTTTCCGTGGAGGAACTGGCAAAGGTGCCGCCCGGGGCCAAAGAGCAGCAGGGTTATGTGATACAGGAGCTGAGCGTCAGTAAACTTGCGCTGCTGTCATTATAGGATTGCCGCCACGACAAAGATGTCATAACAATGGCAATACGGTTACAATAACAATATTATCCCATAGCATAGAAAAGAAAAGGAGCGAAATTATGAGGGTAGAAGATTTAACGAGCTATGAAGTCATTGAGAAAAGGGAGATAGCGGACATTGACAGTGTTACCTATCTGTGCCGGCACAAGAAGACCGGCGCCAGGCTGGCCCTGATCTCCAATGACGACGACAACAAGGTGTTTTACATCGGATTCCGCACCACGCCCAAGGATTCCACCGGCGTGGCTCATATCCTGGAGCATTCCGTGCTCTGCGGTTCCAGGGAATTCCCCATCAAGGATCCGTTCATCGAGCTGGTAAAGGGCTCTTTGAACACTTTCCTGAATGCCATGACATATCCGGACCGCACTGTGTATCCTGTGGCCAGCTGCAATGACAAGGACTTCCAGAACCTGATGCATGTGTATCTGGATGCGGTGTTCTATCCCAATATCTATGAGAAAGAAGCCATCTTCCGCCAGGAGGGCTGGCATTATGAGCTGGACGGAGAGGGAAACCTTACTTACAACGGCGTAGTCTATAACGAGATGAAAGGGGCCTTTTCCTCCCCGGACAGCGTGTTGTACCGGGAGATCAGCACAGCCCTGTATCCCCATACTACTTACGGCTGGGAGTCCGGCGGCGATCCGCAGTACATTCCGGAGCTGACCTATGAGCAGTTCCTGGATTTCCACAGGACCTATTATCATCCCTCCAACAGCTATATCTATCTGTACGGCAATATGGACATGGCCGAGAAGCTGCAGTTTATCGACGAGCATTATCTGTCCTCTTTTGATGCGCTGAAAGTGGACTCCGAGGTGAGGGCGGAGGCTCCCTTTGCCAAACCTGCCCGCAGGGTCAGGGAATTCCCTGTCAGCGAGGGGGAGAATGCGGATGAGAACACCTATCTGGCATGGTGCCAGTCCGTGGGCAATAATCTGGACAAGGAGCTTTATGTGGCGTTCCAGGTTCTGGATTTTGTCCTGTGCACCGTACCGGGAGCTCCTTTAAAGAAAGCACTCATTGACAAAGGCATCGGCAAGGATGTGTTCAGCATCTATGACAATGACTTAAAGCAGCCTTATTTCAGCGTGGTGGCAAAGGGGACTTCCCTCTCCAGGGAAGAGGAGTTCAAGGCGACCATCCGTGAGACCCTTGCGGAAATCGCGGAGAAAGGCTTTGACAAAAAGGCCTTGTTGGCCGCCATCAACCATTTCGAGTTCCGGTACAGAGAGGCGGATTTCGGCGGGTATCCCAAGGGGCTTATGTACGGCCTGCAGGCGTTGGGAAGCTGGGTATATGACGACAATAGCCCTTTCATCCATATCGAGGCCAATGAGACCTACAGAAAGCTTCGGGAAAAGGTGGAGGAGGGGTATTTCGAGGGGCTGGTAAAAGAATACCTGCTGGAAAACTCCCATGCCGCCATGGTGATTCTGCAGCCTAAAGAGGGGCTTGCCGCAGAGCAGGAAAAGAAGCTGGCGAACGAGCTTGCAGCCGTGAAGAAAGCAATGTCCGAAGAGGAGATAAGCGGCATTCACAGCATGATGGAATCCCTGACCGCGTTCCGTGAGGATGCGGATACCCCGGAGAACCTGGCCAAAATCCCGCTGCTTAAGAGAGAGGATATGAAGCGGGAGGCGGCGCCTTTGGTAAATGAGGAAAAAAACCTGGCCGGCAGCCCCGGGCTGTATCATGAGATATTTACCAACGGTATCGGATATCTGCGGCTGATGTTTCGGATCAAGGATATTCCGGCGGAGTATTTTCCTTATATCGGTATCCTGCAGAATGTGTTCTGCCATGTGGATACGGCCCATTATTCCTATGCGGAGCTGAGCAATGAGATCAATCTGGCCACTGGGGAGATCGGCGTCACCTACAATACCTACGGAAACGCATCCGATCCCGACCAGTGTATCATGACCATGGAAGTGTATACAAAAGCCCTTTACGAGAATCTGCCCAAGGCGCTGGAGCTGATGGAGGAGCTGATGCTGTCCAGCAATTTTGCGGACGGAAAGCGGCTTAAGGAAATCCTGGCGGAGAATAATTCCAGATATCGGGAGTATGTGCTGGGAGCCGGAAACAGCGTGGCTATGACCAGGGCGCTGTCTTATGGCGAACCCAAATTTGCCCTGGAGGATACACTGGCGGGCGTGAAACAGTACAGGCTCACATCCGGGCTGGAGAAAGAGTTTGAGGCGAATCAGGCGCTTCTGACAAAGCGGCTGGAGGAACTGTGCAAGATGATCTTCCGCCCGGAGAATCTGATGGTGGACTTTACAGGAGACAGGAAAGCCTTTGAAAGGCTGGAGCCCGCTGTGGCATCCTTAAAAGAAAAGCTGTATACCTGCGAAGTGGAGAAAGGCAGCTTTGCGCCGGAAGTATCCAGAAAGAACGAAGGCTTTATGACAGCCGGACAGGTACAGTACGTATGCCGTGCCGGGAATTTCCTGAGAAAAGGCCTGCCCTACAGGGGCACGCTGAGAGTCCTGCAGGTGATGATGGGCTATGAGTATCTGTGGACCAATATCCGGGTCAAAGGCGGTGCCTATGGGTGCATGTGCGGCTTCGGCCGGACAGGGGAATGCTTCTTCGTTTCCTATCGTGACCCGAACCTGGGCCAGACTATTGACGTGTACCGGGGGGCGGCGGACTTTATCGGAGCGTATGACGCGGACGAGAGGACCCTGACCCAGTATATCATCGGTACGTTCAGCAATCTGGATATGCCTCTGACCGCTTCAGCAAAGGGCCGCCGTTCCAGAGATGCCTATATGAGAGGAATTACTTTGGACATGATCCAGAGAGAGCGGGATGAGGTCATTGATGTGACGGCGGAGGATATCCGCGGTCTGGCGGCATATATCAGGGCTTTCATGGAAGATGATTTCCTCTGCGTGGTAGGCAGTGAGCAGAAGATTAAGGCAGAAGCGGATCAATTCATGAACTTGGAGAACCTTTCATAAAAATTTGCGTCTATTTCTATAAGAGACCGGGGCGTTTCTGGCAGGGCAGAGCGCCCCGGTTTTCTACTTTTTCGACAGACAGTGTCCTGGAAAGCGGCCTGCAGGGCGGGCTCCGGCAGACGTAGAATAGGCGTGAGAGCGGGATGAACCCGGCAGATTCCCGCAGTGTAATCAGGAGGGGTATATGAAAAGAGAGAGCAGGGAAAGCGTAAACAGGAGTGGAAAAAGGAGGACTGCCAGGCAGTGGGCGGCAGCGATTTTATGCATTTTGACAGCTTTGGCGTACACGGGCTGCGGGGCGGCGAATAAGAGCCAGTCCATGACTACGAATACGGCCGGTTCGGGCAGCGCCGTCGGCGGGGACAGTTACGGGACGAATTCCGGGCTGGAATACGGCTCTGCGGAGTATAAGAGCGAGGAGCATGCCCCGGAGGAAGCGGCGCAGGAGAGTACAGGCGTCCCCGCAGGCCGTAAGCTCATTCAGACTGTGGGGCTGGAGGTGGAGACAAAGGAATTCGACCAGATGATGTCCGCCCTTGAGACCCGCGTAAAGGAACTGGGCGGCTATATAGAGAACATGGAGACCTACAACGGCAGCAGCTATTCCGGATATGCTTCCTCCCGCTATGCCAATCTGACCATACGTATTCCCAACGAAAAGTTAAGCGCATTTCTGGAGACGGTATCTGACGTGGGTAATGTGGTCAGACGTTGGGAAAATGTGGAGGATGTGACGCTGTCCTATGTGGACATGGAGAGCCGCAGGAATACCCTGCGCACGGAGCAGGACAGGCTGCTGAAATTCCTGGAAAAAGCGGAGACCATTGAGGAGATCATCACCATAGAGCAGCGGCTTTCCGAGGTAAGATACCAGCTGGAGAGCATGGAATCCCAACTGCGGACTATGGACAATCTGATAGACTTCAGTACTGTGGATATCAACATATCCGAGGTCAGAGAGTTGACGGAGGTACGGGAGGAAGAGCCGGGTCCCGCCAGGAGGATTGCTGACGGCTTTATGAAGAGCCTGCGGGAGATCGGAGACGGCGCCATGGAGTTTGCCATCTGGTTTTTAACAAATATTCCCTATCTGGTAATCTGGGCGGCAGTCATCGCCGCGATGGTATTTGTATGGATGAAAGCCAGAAAGAGGCGGCTTCGGAAGAAAGCGGCCAGGGAAAAGGAAGCCCGGGACAGGATGCAGGCACTGCGGACCCAGGAATGGGAAGCCGGAAACAGGCCGGTACAGTCGGTATGTCCGGATGTGGCAAAGGAAAGTCAGGGGAAGTAAAAAAATGATGGCGCTTACAATTGATTTTTCCCAAAAGGTTTTGTATAATACTAGACAATAGAATCCTGTTTTGGATTCTATTGTACAAGACAATAGAATCCTCCCTTGGATTCTATTGTACAAGACAAAAGAATCCTCCCTTGGATTCTATTGTACAAGACAAAAGAATCTTCCCTTGGATTCTATTGTACAACATAATAGAAGCAGCAGCTAAGACAGAATATCCACAGACAGATGAGGTAGAAATGGAGAACAAACCGTACAAATCAGGCTTCGTCACTTTGATTGGCAGGCCGAACGTGGGAAAATCCACGCTGATGAATCACTTAATCGGACAGAAAATAGCGATTACATCCAATAAGCCCCAGACCACCAGAAACCGGATCCGGACCGTGCTGACCACGGATGAGGGACAGATCGTATTCGTGGACACGCCGGGTATCCATAAGTCCAAAAATAAGCTGGGAGACTACATGGTCAGCGCAGCAGAGACTACTTTGGATCAGGTGGACGTAATCTGCTGGTTGGTAGAGCCCTCCAGCTTCATCGGAGCCGGCGAACGCCACATTATTGAAGAGCTGCAAAAGGTAAAAACGCCGGTAATCCTGGTGATCAATAAGACGGATACGGTAAAAAAAGACGAGGTCCTCTTCTTTATCGATACCTACCGCAAGGCTTTGGACTGCGCGGAAATCGTGCCCCTGTCCGCCCTCAAAGGGGATAATACGGACGAGCTGCTCAAATGCATTTTTAAATATCTGCCCGAGGGCCCGGCCTTTTTTGACGAGGATACCATCACCGACCAGCCTATGCGGGAGATTGTGGCGGAGCTGATCCGGGAGAAAGCCCTGCGCCTGCTGGAGGACGAGGTTCCCCACGGCATTGCGGTGGAAGTGGAATCCATGAAAGAAGAGGGAAAAATCTGCCAGATTCAGGCTGCCATTATCTGCGAGAAAGATTCCCACAAGGGAATCGTCATCGGAAAAGGCGGCCAGATGCTGAAGAAAATCGGCAGCGCCGCCAGGAAAGACATTGAGGAGATGCTGGAGATGCAGGTGAACCTGAAGATCTTTGTAAAAGTCCGCAAGGACTGGCGCGACAGCGATTATCTTCTGCGTAATTTCGGCTATGATCAGAAAGACATCACGGATGGGGATTGACAGGACCTGCCAGTAAAACAGCGAATATAAAAGACGAAAATGCAGACCCTAAAAGTACGGAAGATATTTATTCTGGTACGCAGGAGGATGCAGAAATGGAAGAAAGATACTGGAAGCAGTTCGTAAGCAGCGGAAGCGTGGAGGATTATCTGACTTTTGTGTCTAATGTAAAACAGGAGCAGACCAAAAAGGGCGATCATGCAGGAATATATAATGGTGACGGGAATCATACTCAGGCAGAGCCCGGCGGGGGAATACGACAGGCGTATCAGCCTTTTGACTAAGGAGAAAGGGAAAGTGGCGGCCTTTGCCAGAGGAGCCAGGAAGCCTGGCAGCCGTCTGGCGGCAGCCACCGCCCCTTTTTCCTTTGGCAATTTTAAGCTTTACCAGGGCAGGAGCGTCTATACGCTGGCGGAGGCGGACGTGAGAAATTATTTCGAAGAACTGCGAAATGACTACATGGGAGCCTGCTATGGAATGTATTTTGCCGAGGTGGCGGATTTCTGTACCAGGGAGGGGAATGACGAACGGGAGATGATGAAATTGCTCTACCAGTCGCTTCGGGCCTTAAGCGCAGCGTCCCTGCCCAATCCGCTGGTGCGCAGCGTTTTTGAGTGCAGGACCATGGCTGTCAACGGAGAGTTCCCAGGGGAATTTACGAGAGAAAGCCTTTTGGAGATCCTCGGGGCAGAGCCGGAGGATTCCACACTCTATGCGCTTAGGTACATAACATCCAGCCCGGTTGAGAAGCTCTATACTTTCAATGTGGCGGATACGGTTCTTTTCCAGCTGCAGGCTGTGGCGCTGCGGTATATGAAGCGTTTTGCAGGACATTCTTTCAAAAGTCTTGAAGTTCTGCAAACTCTGTGTTGAAAAAGCGTAAAGTTTCTGATACAATTACTTCAGAATTTTGGAGGCTGAGTGAGGATGATGGGAAAATATGGAAAGCTTATGGCAGTGATTTGCCTGTGTACCCTGCTCCTTGCAGGCTGCGGGGTGGCAAAGGTACCGGATACGGTGGATAAGCCCTCTGTGGCTGTAAATAAGGAGGGAGAGGTCACCGTATGGCAGGTGGGGCTGTTCGATAAGGCGGAATATGTTCTCTCGGAGCTTCAGGCTATGGCTACGGAAGAAGCCGGCCGGTTCAACAGCTCTGTGGGAAAGTCGGCGGCTGTGGCTGTGGAAAATGTGGAGGCGCTTGAGGACGGCAGCGGAAAGGTGGTGGTGGCATACCGCTTTGACGGCTGGGAGAGCGCGTCGGATTTCCTGGAGGAGAATCTTTTCTTCGGAGGGGCTGCGGATGCCGCGCTGAAAGGACGTACGGCCGGAATGGCCGTGAAGAGCGTAAAGGACGGCTCAGAATTGTCGGAGGATATGCTTAGGACAGCTGAGGGAAGTGTGCTGATCACGGATATGAAAGGAAATATCTATTGCCCGGGAAAGGTGACGCATATCAGCGAGGGGCTGACGGTAAATCCGGACGGTAGCATCGACACATCGGCTGCGGAAGGAACCGTGTGCATATTATATCAATAGGATGTTGGATCTTATAGAAAACAGAAAGGTATGGTTTCAATATGGAAAAATCAATGGAGAAAATCGTAGCGCTGGCAAAGGCAAGAGGTTTTGTCTATCCGGGCTCGGAAATCTACGGCGGCCTTGCCAATACATGGGATTACGGCAATCTGGGCGTGGAATTGAAGAACAATGTAAAGAGAGCCTGGTGGCAGAAATTCGTGCAGGAGAGTCCCTATAATGTAGGCGTGGACTGTGCGATCCTGATGAATCCCCAGACCTGGGTGGCCAGCGGCCATCTGGGCGGTTTCTCGGATCCTTTGATGGACTGCAGAGAGTGCCATGAGCGCTTCCGTGCGGATAAGCTTATCGAGGATTTCTGCGCGGAAAAGGGGATTGAACTGCAGGAGAGCGTGGATTCCTGGAGCCAGGAACAGATGAAAGCTTTCGTGGAGGAGCAGAATATCCCCTGCCCTAGCTGCGGCAAGCACAGCTTCACGGACATCCGTCAGTTCAATCTGATGTTCAAGACATTCCAGGGCGTCACAGAGGATGCCAAGAGCGTAGTGTATCTGCGCCCCGAGACCGCACAGGGTATTTTTGTGAACTTTAAAAATGTGCAGAGAACTTCCCGCAAGAAGATTCCTTTCGGCATAGCGCAGATCGGTAAGTCTTTCCGAAATGAGATCACGCCGGGCAACTTCACGTTCCGCACCAGAGAATTTGAGCAGATGGAGCTGGAGTTTTTCTGCGAGCCGGGGACGGATCTGGAATGGTTCCAGTACTGGAGAGGGTTCTGCAGAGACTGGCTGATCTCCCTGGGCATGAAAGAAGAAGAGATGCGCCTGCGGGATCACAGCCCTGAGGAGCTTTCTTTCTACAGCAAGGGTACTACGGATATTGAATTCCTGTTTCCCTTTGGCTGGGGTGAACTGTGGGGGATTGCCGACAGGACGGACTATGACCTGACCCAGCATGCCAATACTTCCGGCCAGGATCTGACTTATTTTGACGACGAGAAAAAAGAGAAATACATACCTTATGTGGTTGAGCCCTCGCTGGGCGCGGACAGGGTAGTGCTGGCATTCCTGTGCGCGGCCTATGACGAGGAGGAGCTGGAGGGCGGGGATATGCGTACCGTGCTTCGTTTCCATCCGGCGCTGGCGCCTGTGAAGATCGGCGTGCTGCCTCTTTCCAAGAAACTGGGGGAGGGCGCCGAGAAGATTTACGCGCAGCTTTCCAGGAAATATAACTGCGAGTATGACGACAGAGGGAACATCGGCAAAAGATACCGCCGTCAGGATGAAATCGGCACTCCGTTCTGCATTACCTATGATTTCGATTCCGAGACAGACGGCTGTGTGACCGTGCGCTTCCGGGATTCTATGGAGCAGGAAAGAGTGGCAATCCAGGAGCTGGATGCTTATTTTGCGGATAAGTTTGTCTTTTAAGGAAGAAAGAATTAAGGGGCAGAAGAGGTCTTCTGCCCTTTTGTAATATCCGGATATTCGGAAGCAGGGAAATGCTGTGGACCCTGTAAAATCGGTAGTCCGGAGGATGCGGAAGCGGAAATTGAAATAGAAGCTGAGATAGTAAACTGGAATAGAAACCGGGATAGACACTGAGATAGAAACCGGAAATAGAAACAGGAGACTTGACATGAATCGGACAGAAGCGTTTCTGATATTGGGAATTGAAGCCACAAAGGACGAGCGGGCGCTTAAAAATGCCTACAGAGAGAAGCTGGCAGTGACCAATCCGGAGGATGATGCGGAGGGCTTTAAACGATTGCGCAGCGCTTATGAGGAGGCCTGCAGATACGCAAAGGAGCCGGAGGATCAGGAGCCCGAGGAAGTGCCCAGGGATACCACGCCGTCAGGGCTTTGGCTGGAAAAGGCCGTGGAGATCTATGGGAACATTCGGTCCAGACAGGATGTGGCGTGCTGGAAAGGGCTTTTTGCCGACGACATTTTCCTTTCTCTGGAGGAGGAAGAGAACTGCAGGGAGAAGCTGCTGCGCTTTCTGACCGAACATTTCAAGCTCCCTACGGATGTCTGGAAGCTGCTGGACAAGAATCTGTCCATCGTAAAAGACGCAAAAGCGCTCAGGGAGAAGTTTCCTGCCAATTTCATGCATTTCATCGTGGGCAGATGTGAGCGGGGAGAGGATCTGGAATTCTCCCAGTTTGAGGGGCCTGAGGACGGAGATTATGACCAGTTTCTGGAGTACTATGACCGCTGCTGGCAGGCATTGCATGAGGGGAAGACAGAGGAGGCGGCCAGATGCGTGCAGAATGCGGACGCTTTGGGCATCCGCCATCCGGTGATGGAGGTCAGCCGCGCCAATGTGCTGCTCAGGCAGGAGAGGGTGGAGGAAGCGGTGGCTTTGTTGGAGGCAGAGCTCTTAAAATATCCTGAAGATACCATGATCAGCTACAATTTCGCCGAAATCCTCTGGAACCGGAAAGACTTTGGGAACGGCGGCTACGGCAGGCGGGCGGCGGAACTTTATCAGGAGCTGAAAGCGGACAATGACAGTCATTACATGGCAAATGTGCGGCTGAGCCAGTGGCATTATGAGCAGGGAGAGTACAGGGAGGCCAAGAAATGCGCAGAGAAAGTGCTGGCGGCAGGCAGTGACGACGCATTTATGGACCTGCTGGTGAAGATCAACGCGGAGCTGGAAAAAGGGCTGGAGGCCGGGTACCGGAAAAACCGTGACTGGGCCAGCGGCCTGGAGCTTTGCTGGTGCTATCTCCAGGACGGCAAGATTGCCCGGGGAATCCGGCTGGCCCTGGAGCTGAAAGAAAAACTGCCGTCGGAAAAAGAGGCAGAGTACTGCGGACTTATGGCAAAGCTTTATGTGGAGGAGGCGGAGTACGAAAAAGCCATTGCCATGACCAGACTCTGGGAGCCTGCCCTGGAGGCGAAGATGGCAAGGGAAGCCGGAGCCCATGGGAAAGACGGTAATGTGGAAAGTGAGCATTCCATGGAAGAAGAGCATTCCATGGAAGAAGAGCATTCCAGGGACAAAGACAGGCTGCGCCAGGCACACCTGATCCGGATGCAGTGTTTCCACAGTCTGGGATTTTGCCGGGAGAAGGAAGCGGGACCGCCCAACGATTCCTTTTCTCTTGCCATTGAAGAGGGAAAGGGGATCCTGAAAGGGGATGCAAAGGATGTAGGCGTGCTGCTGGAAATGGCCCAGGTATATATGGAGATGCGGGAATATGAACAGAGCATCGAAGTCTGCCAGCAGTTGGTAGAGGAATACCAGATTTATGCGGCCTATGCATCAATGCTGGAGACCTATAGAAGACAGCTGGATGCCGGCGGCGTAGTCAGGTCTGCCAGTCAGTGCATTCGGTATTTTCCTACGTTTGTGAAGTCCTACGAATATCTTGCCAAGGTTTATTTGGACTTAAACCGCAGGGAGGATTTTGAGAATGTCATAGAAGATGCCAAGAAGAACGGCGTGGGCAGCGTACTCATAGACGCCTACCGATTCCAGATGCGGGAAGAGGTCATGGAGATCAGCCAGCTCAACGAAAAGCTGGGGGAGTTCCGGCGCAGCTACTTTAAGCATGTGGAGGAGGGAAAAGAGGAGTACTATGAGAGAGGACTTCCCATCCTGACGGAATATTTATATCACTATCCCGATGATTTTATGCTGGTGGAGCGAGGGATCTTCCACAGAACTGCACATCATCTTGAGGAGGCGAGGGAGGATTTCGAGAAAGCCCTCTATATCAACCATGTGAACCCATATGCCTTAAACGGCCTGAGCTTTACCCATAAATATCAGGGGGAGTACGAGAGGGCCCTTGTTTACCTGAAGAAAGCCATTCTGTACATGGACAAGGAGATGTCACCTGTGATTTATGCGGACATGGGAAATCTCTACGCGCTGCTAGGGGATGCCGAAATGGCGTATCAGGCATACCGCCAGTATGAAGAGCTGGCCGGGGAGAAGAAAAGCAACTGGTTCGGCGACAACCTGGCTGAATTTGCCATGCGTGCGGGCAGAACAGGGGAAGCGGAATCTATTTATGAACAGTTTTATATAAAGGACAAATGGGCCCGGTACGAGAAGCTGGTGATGCTCTACCTGGCGGCAGGGAAGCGGGACAGGGCGCAGCAGACACTGAAGCAGTGGCGCAAAGAAATGGGGGGAGGGTTCCGTGAATCGTTTTTACATTTTTTGAAGAGCGGTTCTCCGGGTGTGAGCGGAAAGAGGAAGACCGTTTCTTACCCGGCGTACTATTGCTGTGAGGGATGGTGGGAGCTGCTTTATGGCAGCAAAAGGCGGGCAGTGAGCGCATTTGAAAAAATGTTCCAAAACGGCCTCATAGAAAAGACCATGGAGGGAAAGATCTGCGACGCGGTGTTTGCCTGCATCCTCTGCGGGAATGAGGAAAAGGGGAAAAAATACGCGGCAAAACTTACCGAGTGGCTGAAAAAGGAAAGCACCGTGGGCAGACGCAAATATTATAATCGGCAGAAAGGCCATCTGCAGATGGAATTCCTGGCGGCATACTACACAGAGAGCATAGAACGGCTGCAGGAACTGCTGGACACGGAAGAGAAATGCGAGATCTGCCATTTCTGCACCAGCCCGCTGTGCAAGGAGCTGGAGGGGGCCAGGATACTGCTTCTGCTGCGGGCAGGGAAGCGGGAGGAAGCGGCCGAGAGGCTGGAGCGGAATTTACTGACACAGCCCTGGGACGAGTATATGCTGGCCATTGGGCACACGGTGTTTGGAGCGTGACACAGATACGGACAAGGCAGGGCAAATGGCCCATAGGCCAATCAAAGAGGAGCGGGTGATAGACATGCTGGATAATAAAGGGTTTGACTTGTGGGCGGACGGATATGACAAAAGCGTTGGTCTGGGGGACGAGGACGGCTCCTATCCGTTTGCGGGGTATAAGCAGATATTGAATGAAATTTACAACAGAGTGCTGACGGATCAATGCAAAGCCGTGCTGGATATCGGTTTTGGCACGGGCGCTCTTACCGGCAAACTGTACGAACAGGGCTGCCGCATCTGGGGACAGGACTTTTCGGAAAGAATGATTGAACTGGCGAAACAAAAGATGCCCCAGGCGGCATTATACCGGCAAGATTTTGCAAAGGGACTGGCGGAGGAATTGAGGCAAAACAGGTATGACGCAGTCATTGCCACGTATTCTCTGCACCATCTGTCAGATGAGCAAAAGACCGGATTGATCAAGGATATTCTGCCCCTGCTGCGTGACGGAGGATGGCTCTACATCGGAGACGTGGCATTTGAAACACGCACGGAGCTGGAGCGGCAAAAAGCGCTGATCGGGGATGAGTGGGACGATGAGGAGATCTATTTTGTGGCAGATGAATTTGCCCAAATATTTCCGCAGATGAAATTTGAGAAGTTTTCATTCTGTGCAGGATTGTTGTCTCTCAGAAGATGACACCGCTTATGACAGCCTAACGCCCGCGGGCGTGGCTGCCCGTGCCGGAATACATTTCTTTCAGATAGAGCGGCGCATTCTGGCTGTCTGTGCCGAAATATATGACAAGGGTAACAACAGGTATAAGACGGTCAGTTTTCCGGAAACGACTGCCGCGTTTAGAGCGGAAACTGAAGCATATTGATAAAAAAGTTCGCCTTACTGAAATTAAGGCGAACTTATGGACGGTTTTATATACCGCTGTCTCCACGGAAAATAACGTACAAAATCCCGGAAAATTGGCGCAGGGGGGCCATTTAGCACGAATTCTCTGAGATATGTCCAAGAAATGCTCTGAAAACCCAGTCGAACTTAGAAATTATTGACAAAAATGAAATTAGACTTGCACTGCTCTCTCATTAGGTATAGAATGATAAGAGTAATAAAAAAGTTCGCCTTAATTTCAGTAAGGCGAACTTTACGGTGCCGGAAAGGAGCGAGGACAGATTTCTTTTCGGCCCGCAGGATGGACATGGGGATTTAGCCTGCCGCAAGGGATCTGAGAGATATGGAGCTTATGGGGCGGCGGTCCGGAAGTTTTGCCCGGGCTGCGGCGGAAGTGGAGTGAGAAATGCCGGAGAAAGCGATGAGTTCTTATAAGCTGTATAGTGGGAAAACGGAAGCATTCCCGCAAGGGGAAGAAGCAGGGAAAAGCGTAAGCTCTCACAGGGGACATGCCGGGAAGCCGGAAAAGCTTCCGACAGTCCAACATTATGAGAAGATGCTTGAGCTGGGCTGCTTTACCCTGCAGGACGTCACCGAGATGGTGGGGGAGCGGTCTGCCGTGACCTACTTAGTGAACGACTATCAGAGGAAAGGCTACATTGACAGGATTCACCGCAATCTGTACACCGTAATGGACATGGAGACCCAGGAGCCGGCGCTGACCAGATATCAGATCGGTAGCAGACTGTTCCCGGGGGCGTACATTGCCCAGCGCAGCGCTTTCGAGGCATGGGGATATGCGCCGAAGACAGGGAATGAGGTCTTCGTGGCAACGGAGACCAGATTCACGGATTTCCGCTACAATGGCGTCTTCTACCGCAGGGTGCATCCGAAAGCCGGAGCGGATACAGAATGGGTGGCCGGGAGCCTGGTGACCGGATTGGAGCAGACCGTGGTGGACAGCCTCCATAGCTTCGAGGGGAGCCAGGGCCTGGAGGATGTGGTGGAGTGTATTGTACGCCTGCCCCACCTGGATGTAGACAAGCTGCTGGACTGCCTGGAGCGGTATGGAAACGGATATCTGTACCAGAAATGCGGTTATGTTTTGGAGCAGCTCCAGGACTATGTGAAGCTGCCGAAAGCATTCTATCAGGAGTGCAGGGAACATTGCGCCAGCACTGTGCGGTATATGCTTAAGGGAGAGGATGGGCTGGTTTATCATAAGGGGTGGGGGATTTATGCGCCGGCGTATTTGGGAGATTATGATGTGTAAGATATCTTTTAACATGAATTAGAAAAAGGTTTTGTGAAAATGGAGAATTAACCGAGAAGAACGGAGACGGTTAAGAAATGAAATTGAGAACACACTCATCGATTAAGGAAGATAATTATGCAGCATGTGTTTATTGTAGGGGCCAAGGGCTTTGTCTATGGGGGATATGAGACTTTTTTAGATAAGCTGACGGAGTGCCATCAGCATAATGATAGACTCAAGTATCATATTGCCTGTAAGGCAAATGGGCCAGGAATGACCGACGAAGAGAAATTGAAAGGTGCACAGATTGTTTCAGAGCAAGAATACATTTATCATAATGCCCATTGTTTTAAAGTACGGTCACTGGAACTAGGCTCAGCACAGGCGATTCTCTACGATATCAAGGCGCTGTGGTACTGCGTAAATTATATTCGAAAGAACAAAATCAGCCACCCCATAGTCTATATGCTTTCTTCCAGAGTCGGCCCTGTGATGGGATATTTTGCACGAAAGATACATAGGTTTGGCGGAAAATATTGCAATAATCCGGATGGCAGGGAAGCGCTCAGGCAAAAATATACTGGTCCTGTGAGGAAATATTGGGCGATTTCAGAACGGAAGATGGTGAAGCACAGCGATTTGGTGATATGCGACAGCATCAATATCGAAAAGTATATTCAGAATGAATATAGAAAGTTTCAGCCGAAGACTGCCTACATTGCTTATGGGGCAGATACTGAACCGTCGGACTTGGCAGATGATGCTCCTGAATTCACGGAGTGGATGAAGAAATTCAAACTCACCAAATATAATTACTATATCAGCGTAGGGCGTTTTGTGCCGGAGAATAATTTTGAAACAATGATACGCGAATTCATGAACAGCAAGAGCCGTAGGGACTTTGTGGTCATAGCCACAGAGGATAAAAGATTTCTTTCGGTATTGGATCAGAAATTACATTTCAGCCAGGATAAGCGGATCAAATTAGTTGGAACAGTTTATAATCAGCCATTGTTAAAGAAAATAAGAGAAAATGCATACGGATATCTTCATGGGCATGAAGTTGGAGGGACGAATCCCAGCCTGTTAGAGGCTCTCGGTTCTACTAATTTGAATCTTCTTTACGATGTAGGATTTAATAGAGAGGTAGGTAGAGATACAGCGCTTTATTGGATCAAAAAGGAAGGCGATTTGGCGAAATTGATTGACAGGGCAGATGCCATGAGGCCCGATGAGGTTGAAAGAAAAGGAGCAGAAGCAAAAGAAATAATTCGGAGGGAATATAACTGGAAATTCATCAGCGACAGATATGCCGAAGTATTTATGAATATGTAAAGAGAGAAGATATTGTGAAAAAAATCCTGATTATAACAAATATGTATCCATCAAAGAGGTATCCCCATTATGGTATTTTCGTAAAGCATACGACAGAAGTTCTCCAATCCGTAGGCAATAAGGTAGATGTTTCTTGCATAGGAAAAAAGAAAGGAAAGATATCTAAAGTCTGCGCATATTTAATATTTTATCTTAGTACTGTTTGTAAGATTATGTTTGGAAATTATGATATTCTTTATCTCCATTATGTATCGCACACTGCATTTCCGGTTTTGCTGACAGCAAAATTTAAGAGAGTCCATATAGTCGCAAATGTACATGGGAATGATGTGATAGCTGAAACAAAAAGCGATGAAAAATATTTTGGAATGGTACGAAAGCTTCTGGCAAAGGCTTCCTGTGTGATATGCCCATCGAGCTATTTTCAAGAATCGGTTATGAACAATTTTTCTGTTTCAAGAAATAGGACAATCGTATATCCGTCAGGTGGAGTCGATACAGATTTTTTTATTGATATGGACAGGCAGGATGCATTAAAACATTTCGATTTGGATTCGGGGAAGACATATATCGGATATGTTAGCCGGATTGAAGTGAACAAGGGCTGGGATATATTTGTAAAGGCAGGTAAGAGACTAATCTCTGAGGACGACAACATACGACTGATTGTTGTAGGGGATGGCGCACAGACAAAAGAATATGAACGATTGATCGATGAATTGGATATAAAAGAATATGTTTATAAATATGATTTGCTTCCGCAGAGCGAGATACGTTATATATATAATTTACTGGACGTCTTCGTGTTTCCTACATACCGTAGGAGCGAGAGCCTTGGGCTGGTAGGATTGGAGGCGATGAGCTGTAAGGCTATAACAGTTCTTCCGGATAAGTACGGTCCCACAAGTTATGGAGTGGATAATCTAAACAGCTTTGTATTTAACAGCGGGGATGCTGAGAGCCTGGTTAGAGCGATAAAAAGGGCATTGAATAGCGACGAGAAAAAATCTATTGCGGAAAATGCCAGAAACACCGCAATTAAGTATAACCATCAAAACACAGATGATGTCTTGGTTTCCTGCTTTTCGAAATTATGATTTGTGGTAGAGAATTAAGAATAATAGCGGAGATAATAGGATGCTTTTCAAGCTGAAGAAAATGAGGATAAAGAGTGATACTTTATGTATATTGATACCTCTTTACATATATTTTATAGGTTTTTTCATAACAATTTTCCATGTTCCAGAATCGGTGCTTTACGCATCAGATATCTTCTTGATTTTGGCATTTTCAGGTGCTGCTTTCAAGGTGTACAGAATTTTATTCAAGTCTAATTTGATGAAGCTGACATTGGTGTTGTGTGCGTTGATTATCTGTGGGACATTCCCTCTGATTATACATGGAGGGAGCTTTCTGAGATGGACATGGGCCCTGAGAAATTGGGGAAGATTCTTTGCTTATTTTGCTGTAGGTGTATCCGTACTAGAGAGAAAAGAGTTGAATCGATTTTATGATTTTACATTGAAGCTTTTCCATATCAACACAGTAGTTATAATCCTCCAATTTTTATTTATGAGAAATGTCTTAAGCCAAGACCAACTGAATGGTCTTGTTGGCAGGAATACAAGCAGTACCAATCTCATCCTGATATTATCTGCCACTGCTATCATATGTGCGAAGTATTTTACAGGAAAAACAAGGCTTAGAAATGTATTGATGGTTATTTGTGAGGGATTGTTGGTTTCTGTTTTGGCAGAGTTGAAAGCTGCAATTTTCTTTATTTTTATATTATTCTTCCTTTTAATGTTAGTAAATATGAAACCGACAAGAAAGCAGATAATACAGCTGATACTTTTGATGGGAGGAGGTCTTATATTAGGAGCGATTGCGATAAGCATGATGGTTAAGGTTTATCCCAGATTTGCCAACATTTTGACTGTTCAGGGCATAATTGATGAAATTGCCAATCCTCATGGCTATGGTTTTTCCGGGAAGATTGACAGATTAACGGCTATAAAAGTGATAAATGAAGATTTTTTCCATCAAAAGGGCTCTTTTTTCAAAATGTTCGGACTGGGAATAGGGAATGCGGAATACAGCACATTTGACTTTTTGAAAAGCGATTTTTATATCCAATACGGCGATTCATACGGCTATTTGAATTTTTCAATTTCTATGCTATATCTTGAAACAGGTTATGTTGGACTCATTTTGTTTACAGTTGCCATGCTCATATTGCTGATGACTGCAGTGAAATGGTTAAGGCATTGCCACGATTCTGATGAGGCATATATGTACAGTGTAGGTATAGCCGAAGTGCTGGTTATTTTACTTTTTATAATATATAACAATCTCCAACGAACGGACATGTCCTTGCTTCTTGCAATTTATGCTATGGCACCATGGGTAGTCATGAAAGAAAAGGGGAAAAAAGTGGTGGTTCACAATGAAAAAGATACGAGTGCTGCAGATAGGACTGCATACAAATAGAGGCGGAATAGAGACGGTAGTGCATTCATGGTGGCAGCACATGCCACAGGAGGAAGTAGCATTTGATTTCCTGAATGTATGGGATGCTCCCATAGCATTTCAGGATGAGTTTGAGGCCAAAGGGGCAAAAATATTACATAAATGCCTTAGAAAAAATAATCCGGGTAAGTCCTACGAGGAATTAAAGAGAATTATCATTGAGGGGAATTATGATTTTGTGCATTGCCATAGCATGTCATTGTCGGAACCTGAACCGGTAGAGATTGCAGATGCTTTTTCAAATGCCAGGGCAATATTACATAGTCATACTGCAGCTACGAAAGACAAAATGGGGTTGAAAAGATACTTGCTGCATCTTTATGGTAAGAAAAAGCTGGCAAAATATCATTATTTAAAGATTGCCTGTGGTACAGAAGCCGGACAGGCAATGTTCGGAAGTGATGATTTTACAATAATCGAGAATGGAGTTGATAGAAACCGATTCCGATATTCGACAGAATATAGGTCTGAAATTCGAAAAAAGTATGGTATTGGTGTAGACGAATTTGTTATAGGACATGTAGGACGGCAGGGAAAAGTCAAGAATTACCCGTTTCTGATTAAAGTATTTTCAGAATTCAGAAAGCTATGCGATGCAAGACTGATATTGATAGGCGATGTGGAAAATGACAGGGCTGTGCAAAGGCTGATAGATAGCTATAAAGTCAGAGATTACGTGATATTCACCGGAAAAGTCAGGGATGTCTACAAGTATTATTCCGCTATGGATGTGTTCCTGTTCCCTTCCTTATATGAGGGGCTAAGCGTTTCCTTGATTGAGGCACAGTCAACTGGGCTGCCATGTATTGTAAGTAGAAATGTAGACAGGGAGTCAGCTGTCAGCGATGCCGTTGCTTTTATAGATATAGACAAAATGGAGGATGCGCTAAAAGAACTTGGAAAATGTTATGGAAACAGGAATGTTGACAGGAATAAGGTATCATTTGATGAAGCGTATGATATAAAGCAGTCCTCTATAAAGATGTTAGAGTATTATAAAAGCATGAGGAAATAAAATATTTTGGAAGTGAATTGGTGGAAACGTGTCGCAAACATACAACTATATAAATGTAGTAAATAGGGAGGTCGCTTTGATACCAAAGATAATCCATTACTGCTGGTTCGGTGGCAGACCGCTTCCTGAATTGGCGTTGAAATGTATTGATAGCTGGAAGAAGTATTGTCCGGATTATGAGATAAAGGAATGGAATGAGGGAAATTATAATGTAAGCAGTTGTGCCTATGCAAGGCAGGCATATGAAGCTGGAAAGTGGGCATTTGTAAGCGATTATGCCAGATTTGACATCCTCTATCAATATGGAGGATTGTATTTTGATACGGATGTGGAGCTGATTAAGCCAATAGATAACCTTGTGGAAAGAGGAGCATTCATGGGATGTGAGCCATCAAGGGTGAAAGACGACATCAGTGTGGCGGCTGGACTGGGACTGGCTGCAGAACCGGGATGTAGACTTTATAAAGAGATAGTGGACGATTATCGGAAAGCGGATTTTATAAAAGAAAACGATTCCGGAAATTATGTGACAGTTGTCCACAGGGTCAGCGCCATCTTGAAAAGGCATGGATTAACGAGTGAAAGCGATATCCAATTGGTGGATGGGGTGCTCATTTATCCGCCGCAATATTTTTGTCCGCTTGATTATACAACCGGGAAACTGCATGTCACCAGGGAAACTTGTTCCATACATTGGTATAAGGCATCATGGATGAGTAGATTAGATAGAAAGATTACCAGGATAGAGCAAAGATTCGCTGATTGTGGTAAAGTGGGACATTATTTGGAAAGAACTTTGACCCTGCCGCTTAGGGTAGTGAATAAGGTGAAGAAAATAGGAATTGGAAAATCAGTTCGATTGATTGTAAATCGATTTTGCTCGGGGGGGGTAGAACAAACTAGCAATGGAAGGATATTCCGCGGCGCTTTCTATGTGAAAGGAGGGGCTGTGGGATGATACCTAAAATAATCCATTACTGCTGGTTTGGAAACGGCTCTATTCCGGAAAAGGATAGAAAGTGTATAGAAAGCTGGAAGAAATTCTGTCCTGATTATGAGATAAAGCTCTGGAATGAGTCAAATTACGATATCTCAAAGAACAAGTACATGAGAGAAGCTTATGAATCCGGGAAATGGGGGTTTGTCCCCGACTATGCGAGATTGGATATCGTTTATCGGCATGGCGGCCTATATCTGGATACAGATGTAGAAATTATAAAGAACTTCGATGATCTTCTTGCCAATAAGGCTTTTATGGGATTTGAGAAAGAAGGAGCAGTGGCACCGGGATTAGGCTTTGGCGCCGAGAAAGAAAGCAAGATTATCAAGTACCTGATGGAATGGTACGAGGAACATAGCTTTTTAGATGAAAGGGGTAAACCGATTCTGACAGCAAGCCCGGCTATCAATACGCAAGAATTGAAAAAGATCGGTTTAAAACAAGACGGTTCCCGGCAAATGCTTTTAAACGAGTTAACAGTTTATCCCGCAGATTTTTTCTGCCCGATGGATTATGAAAATCGTGAGATGAATATAACAGAGAATACCTATTCTATTCATCACTATGCCTCATCTTGGATGCCGGAAGAGGAAATCAAGGCACATATGAACAGGATAAAATATAGAAATAGGTATGGGGAAAAAGGAGCGATCATAGCAAAAATCGTGAATTTTCCAATTCGATTAAAGTTCCATATAAAAGATAAAGGTGTAGGTGGAACTGTGTGTTTTGCCATAAACAAAATAAAGGGTGGGTTGTTAGATGATTGAATTTGTGAAGAAGCTTTTGGGGTCGGCTTATCTGCCTGTCAGGAGCGGTATATTCTGGATGTACAACAGATTGTCTGTGGTTGCATTCTTTTTAAGCGGGGGGGTAAAACGAAATAGAAAAAAGCTTGAAGAATTGAGGAATTCCTGTGCAGGAAAGAGATGCTTTGTGGTCTGTAATGGTCCGAGCCTAAGGGCGGAGGATTTGACGAAGATACATGAGCATGGTGATATTTCTATTGGAATGAATGCGATAGCGAGAATTTATGAGCACACTCCGTGGCGGCCGACATACCTTTCACTGAGAGATGATATAGCGTTCTCGAAGAAAAATGCTGAAATGTGCAGGACATGCGAATGTGAATATAGAATTTATGACAGGAGCCGATTTTTAAGGACTCTTAATTCAGAAGGGGAAAGATTCTATCTTGGATTCGACGAGTCGCCCCGTCTTTTGGAAGAACCTACATTTGACCCGGAAGCCACCAAGAAAATGCCGTCTATTGGGACATCGGCCTACAGCTGTCTGGAATTTGCGGTGTTTCTGGGATGCAGGGAAATTTATATAATAGGCTGTGACTTGGCATATGCGGTGAACATTACAAGAGATGGCAGAATTTATTACAATGAATCAGGTAAGGAGCACTTCTATGAAAAGAAAGATGAGGATATGAAGACAACAGATACAGAGCCGAATCCGACATGGCAGCTTCAAGTAGCCTTTGACACAGCCGCTAAATATGCAAAAGAAAATGGAATCAAGATTTATAATGCGACCCGTGGTGGGATGCTGGAGAGTTTTCCAAGAGTGGATTTAGAGTACTTGTTTTGAGGTATGGAAATTCTGATTGAAGATATTATAGATAACAGAAAGGATTTGAGTTATCTTGGACAAGCTGAAATACTTATTTAAGAATATAGGTTTTTTGGCAGTCAGCCAATTTGGCATAAAGCTTTTGAATTTTTTTCTTGTTCCGCTTTATACCAGTGTACTGACAACGGAAGAGTATGGTACATATGATCTGTTCCATACAACAGTTGCGCTACTTATTCCATTTTTGACATTGAACATCAGGGAGTCAACTCTTAGGTATTCGCTGGGAAAGGAGCATGATAAAAAACAAGTCTTTTCTATCAGCTTGTGTTATTGTATCAAGTCAACAATATATGCGGCAGTATTGTTGGTAGGGAACAGGATATTTCATCTTTCATCCATAATTGATGATTACAAGTGGCTTATCTTATTGATGTTTGTATCTCAGGTGCTGAATGGCGTTGTCATGAATTTTGTAAGAGGTTTGGACAGGCTGAAAGATATTGCAATTTCAAGCGTGATTTGTTCATTGACAATAATAATATTAAATATTCTTACACTGCTTCCACTGCAGATGGGACTGACCGGCTATTTTATTGCAAACATATTTGGTCCGTTGATTCAAAGTGTTTATTTGTTCATACTTTGCAGGGGATGGCAGTATACCGACTTTCTGCATATAAACAGAAAGCTGAAGAAAGAAATGTGCAGTTATTGCACCCCCATGATCGCGAATTCAACTGCATGGTGGATAAATGGGGTATCGGATCGTTATATTATTCTTTGGCTTTGCGGTGCTGCGGCGAATGGGGTGTACTCAGTGGCAAATAAGATTCCTTCTATTCTGGATGTATTTCAGAGCATATTTAGTCAGGCATGGACACTTTCAGCGGTAAAAGAATTTGACCCGGAGGATAAAAACGGTTTTTTTTCGAAAATGTATAGTATGTACAATATGTGCATGACAGTGATGTGCTCCAGCCTTATTGTTGTTTCCAGAGCATTATCAAGAGTTTTATATGCGAAAGATTTTTTTGCAGCATGGCGCTATGTGCCTTTTTTGATGATAGCAGTGCTTTTTGGGGCTTTGGCAGGATTTGCAGGAGCGATTTTTGCTGCTGCAAAAGATTCTAGGATGTATGCATATTCTACAATGGCGGGAGCAGTGGTGAATATCATTTTAAACATTTTGCTGGTAAAGCCTTTGGGTCCCATGGGAGCGGCAATCGCTACAGCTGTCTGTTATGCGGTCATCTATTGGGTCAGAATCAACAATGCGCTAAAGCATATCAAGCTACAACTATTTTTGAAAAGAGATATTACCGCATACCTGGTACTTTATGCGCAGTCCGCAGTATTCTTGGTATTCCAGGCTGAAAGTGTGATGCTATATGCAATACAGGTAGGCCTGCTTCTTTTGATTTGTTGCAGTTTTCATAATGAGTTTAAGGTGTTGACAGAGAAGATGATATCAATGGTGAAGAGAAAGGAAAATGGTTAGGAGTGTATTTGACGAAGATTATGAGTCCGGGGATGTATTTGAAACTGAAAGAATTAGAACATCATGCCACAGTCAGACCGTATAAAGAGTTGCTTCAGAGAAATATCAGGTATAGAGATATCCACAAAGGAGAGAGGTGCTTCATATTGGCAAATGGTCCATCTGTTAATGGATTGGACTTTTCGCTGTTGAAAGATGAAATAACCTTTACTGTCAATCAGATTGTGAGAAATCCACAGTTTGAAAAGCTGAATGCAAATTACCATATATGGTCAGATCGTATTTTCTTTGAAATACAAGATGGAAATGAAGAAGATATGGAAATGCTGCAGGTAATAAAGGCTGTGAGCGAAATAGCTCCTAAAGTAGTGATCTTTTATGAGATGGCAGCAAAGCCTATGATAGATAAATATCAGCTGGATAAATGTTCAAATATTGCCTATTTTCAGGTATTAGGACTAAATTCCAGCATTATGGAAAAAGGATTCATAGATTTTACTCATGGCTTGCCCAATTACCCAACAGTCATCGATTACGCCATCTGCTTAGCAGTGTATATGGGATTTTGCACGATTTATCTGTTGGGATGTGATTGTACCGGATTCATCAACATAGCTCAAAATAAAATGGTAGAAGCTAAAAAGAATTTGTATGCCTTTGAGATTTCAGAGAATGCAGCAAAGAGAATGGAGAGATATTCTAGGCAGCGGGATATACGGAATGAACTAAATTCGTATGTAACCTTATTTGATGAATATGCAAAACTTGGCGAATATTGCAAGAGAAATGGAGTTGAACTATTTAATGCTACAGATGGGGGGCTTTTAGAATGTCTGCCAAGGATAAGAATAGAGGAGGTGCTCGGCAGATAGTACAAGAGTATCGCAAGATATCCAATATTGAAAATGCTGAAAAGCTGAGGCTTTCCGGTACGAATCAAAAGGAGGACACATATGAAGACAGTGGCTGTAGTGCCTATAAAGTTAAATTCACAGAGACTGCCGCACAAGAACATCCTGCCTATTGCAGGCAGACCGTTGTGCTGGCACCTGTGCAGCTCATTGCTCCAGGTGAAAGATATTGACGAAGTATATGTATATTGCTCTGACGAGGCAGTGGTGCAGTATCTTCCAGAGGGCACGATCTTTAAGCAGCGCGAGGCATGGCTGGATGGAGACCTAGTGAAAGGCTTCGATATCTATCGGGAGTTCATAAAGGAAGTGGATGCGGACGTGTATGTCCTGGCACATACCACATCCCCGTTCATCAAGGCGGCCACCATCGGGAATGCGCTTGCGCATGTCTTGAGCGGAGAGAACGATTCGGCTTTCTCGGCTGAGAGGATCCAGACTTTTGCCTGGTACCAGGGAAAGCCCATCAACTATGATATCAATAATGTGCCCCGCACACAGGACATGGAGCCGATCTGGGTGGAGACCAGCGCGTTCTTCATCTTCAGGAAAGAGATATTCACGGCCCACAGTCGCAGGATAGGCTTCTCGCCATATATCCAGGAAGTGTGCGGGATGGAGGCATTGGACATAGATGAAAGGAAAGACTATGACCTGGCATGCAGGCTGGCGGAAGCGGAGGGGTTAAGGAATGAGTAGATTCATGTTGATTGCCGGACCATGCGTCATTGAGTCGGAGGACTGTGCGATGGAGATCGCGGAGGCGGTAAAGGGGATGGCGGAGAGGCTTGGCCTGGACTATTATTTCAAGGCTTCTTTTGACAAGGCGAACAGGACGAGCATATCCTCCTACCGCGGTCCCGGAATCGAGGAGGGGCTGGGGATCCTCAGGAAAGTGAAAAATACATACGGCGTCAAGATTTGTACGGACATCCATGAGCCATGGCAGGCGGGAAAGGCCGCGGAGGTGGCGGACATGATCCAGATCCCGGCATTCCTATGTCGCCAGACGGACTTGCTGGTGGCCGCTGCAAGGACAGGGCGGCTGATAAACGTCAAAAAGGCCCAGTTCCTTGCACCATGGGACATGATTAACGTAGTCAGAAAGATAGAGGAGTCCGGCAACAGGAACATTATGCTCTGCGAGCGGGGGACGTCATTCGGCTACAACACGCTGGTGGTCGACATGACCGGAATCGCAGAGATGAAGAAGCTCGGCTATCCGGTGGTGATAGACGCGACGCACAGCGTACAGAAGCCCGGCGGCAGAGGGACTGCTACTGGCGGGAACAGGCATAACGTGGAGCCGCTTGCAAAGGCTGCTGTAGCTGCCGGTGCAGACGCCCTGTTCTTCGAGGTTCATCCAGATCCGGACCATGCCCTTTCTGATGGGCCCAACATGGTAAGACTGGATGGATTTGAAGGGCTACTTGAGAGGGTGGCTAAAGTATATGACTCGGTACATTGACAGTAGCGGGAGAAAGGTGGACTCCGTGGATAAGCTTGCAGAAGGAATGCGGGTCTTCGACATTGAAATCGAGGCACTGCAGAAGACAAGGGACGCGCTCGGCGATACGTTTTTAAATATTCTTGACCTCATAACAGGGTGCAGAGGCAAGGTGATCATTACAGGTATGGGCAAGCCGGGACACATAGCCACAAAGTTGGCGGCCACCTTTGCGAGTCTGGGCACGCCGTCGTTCTATCTGCACCCGGGCGAGGCGATGCATGGGGATCTGGGCATGGTCTCAGACAGTGATGTGGTTATAGCGATAAGCTACAGCGGCGAGAGCGACGAAATCGTCAGAATCCTGCCGAACATCAGGATGATAGGGGCGAAACTGGTGGGCATAACCGGGAACGCCGGCTCCACCTTGGCCCAGGCTTCGGACGTGGCGCAGATTCTGCCTGAGTTCGAGGAGGCCTGCCACCTGGGGCTGGCGCCTACATCCAGCACCACCAGCGCCCTCTGCTATGGGGACGCGCTGGCAGTAGTGGCCAGCAGGGTGTACGGATTCAGGGACGAGGATTTCGGGAGGTTCCATCCCGCGGGCTCTCTGGGGAAGAAGCTGATCCTCAGAGTGGACGACCTGATGGCGGGCGGGGACAGGAATGCGGCAGTGGGGGAGGACACCATGCTGAAAGATGCAATCGTCGAGCTCAGCAGGAAAGGGCTGGGCTTGGTCAACATTCTCGGCGAGGGTGGGAAACTGAAAGGAGTGGTGACGGACGGGGATCTTCGGAGGCAGCTTGAAAGGGGAGCAGACATCTATTCCCTTCATGTCCGGAACGTTATGACCAGGATGCCTGCGGTGATAGAGAGCGGAAAGCTTGCGGTCGAGGCTTTGGGGATGCTGAAAGAAAAGAACATCTCATGCATGCCAGTGGTGGATGGGGACAAGGTAATAGGAACCATACGACTCCAGGATATCATTGGCGTAGGGATTGTAGGGTAGAAAGAGGCAGCATTGCCTGTGGAGACGGATAACTGTCTGGAACAGAGGCATTGGCATATCGATGCACTGGAGTTTGCTAAAACCTACAAAAAGTAGGAGAAATGAATTGACAAACGAAAGGAAGAAAAATGATAATTTCACAGACAGACAGACAGACAGACAGACAGACAGACAGACAGACAGACAGACAGACAGACAGACAGACAGACAGACAGACAGACAGACATGGATTGACTCCTGCCGCGGGATAGGCATTGTCTTAGTGGTTCTGGGACATTGTGGGAGCCCTTTTACGAAATATATTTATGCATTCCATATGCCGCTCTTCTATGCCCTATCCGGATTATTATGGCATCGCCATGCAACGGTGAAGCAAATGACCATAAACAATGGCGGGAAGTACCTGAGGCCTTATTTCATTCTCTGTACGGTTAATCTTATATTGAATATGCTATACATAAGAGCCAGGGATGGCACAGCCGTGGCTCTGAATTGGACGAAGCATTTCGTGGTAGGCATCCTTTACTCAAGAGGTACGAGAGAGTGGATGCCGAACTGTTCGCCCCTGTGGTTTTTGACATCACTGTTTGCTGCATTATTTATCTATGAACTAATCGATTATGCTGGAAATCAAGGATTGAAAATCATTTTGATTGCAGCAGGAGCAGTATTTAGTTATCTGCTGGCCTGGCAGGACAGTCCCAAATTGATCTGGAACATAGATTCAGCGCTAATGGCGATTCCATTCATCGAATTCGGGCATCAGATACGGATGAGACTATGCAATGGATGGGAGATGGCGCAAAGAAACAGAACGGTATTCATGCTGGTTCTGATGCTATTGTATGTCATATGCGTCAAATATAATACTGAGACAGTGTCTTTTGACAATAATCGTTATGGGGATGCACTGTTTATGTTTTGCGGAGCGCTGGCAGCTACAGCAGGGCTGTTCTATCTGAGCATAGTCTACTTGGATAGAGCCAATTTCTTTAGCTGGATTGGCCGACATACCATTTTCGTAGTTGGATTTGATTACTTCAGCAAATTCGTAGCAGAATGGACTTTAAATAAAGTAAACTTATATGGTTGGTTTAGCCTGTTCATATCAAAAATGATTTTGCTGATCATCGGTGTCTTTATATGGGGCAGGATTATCAAAATTTTTCCAAAGAAGATTGAGAGATGTTTGAGGTTTTAGAGGTGGCGATTTGAAGAATATAAAATACTTAGTAATGGACGTTGATGGTACACTTACCGATGGAAAAATATATATGGGAAATGATGGGGAAATCATGAAGGCTTTTGATATAAAAGATGGATGTGGAATCCATGATATCGCTATCCCGGCGGGAATCATACCAATGATAATTACTGGAAGAACATCAAAAATTTTGGAAGAACGCGGTAAAGAGCTTGGAATTACTAATCTTTACCAGGGCGTGTCGGATAAAGTCGGACAGTTAAGGGCGATCATACCTGACTTATCCATGGTGGCCTACATTGGTGATGACATTAACGACCTGGCCTGCATGGAAGCTGTTAAAATAGGAAGCGGCATAGTCGGATGCCCGGCAGATGCGGCTGAAGAGGTGAAAGCAAGAGCTGACTATGTATGTGCAAGGAAAGGAGGTCAGGGAGCAGTGCGGGAGTTTATAGAGTGGTTGTTATAATAGTGGTGACTTTCACAGATAGGGGATAATTAAAGTTGAAAAGAATACAGATATTATGTATTACAACGTTTTTATTGAGTTTATTGTTTCTATATTCAATTCCGGCTGTATATGCACGGACAGATATGGGATTGCTTATATGTGTTTTCCATGCAGTGCAGAAGAGTTGCAATTTTCAGAGGGTATCTCGCATATCTTGAGGAAAAACTCAGTAACCTGACCGGAGTGCCCATGATATTCAACCGTGAAGTTGCACCTAAATTCTTCGGGGTATTCTTAACGAATATATGTGGTCCTGTTGTTATGATTCTGTTTATTATTCTTTTGTTTATAGTTTCAATATGGCTCTGTGCTTATTTTGCCAAATCTCCCAGAGAGATTTCTAAAGCTGGTTGCGGAGTAAAGGCCGGAAGAGCCATATTGTGGATTTTGTTTGCTTTATGCATAGTTTTTTGCGATATTTGTGCATTCGACTTAGCGACAAATGACCCTGTTCCCGGTAAAGTATATGAATTTTGTATAAATAACGGATAGACGCTAAGGGTGTAGTGTCATGAGGCGGTCATGGATGGTCTGACCTAGCAAGCTATTAACGCTTTTTGATACGACACAATTATATTTTATCGCATACCTGATCGTAAGGGCGGTAAAGAATTTAAAATTTTTACTTGTCAACCCACCATACCTTTGCTATACTAATTCCAAAAGCATAAATTTTCTTGAACTCCATACGGCCAGTTCCGTATTCTAGGGAAGCATTCCCGTCCTACTTCAACAGAAATCTGTGCTTTTTCATTCAAACAACTTAAATTGCATGGGATTTCGTGAAAGATATAAGGTGGAGTGCAGCGGGTTCTCAGCGCCTCCTTTCAGGTAATCCCGAAAGGAGGAGAAGCATGGCAAACACGAAGCTGCAGAAACTGAACCTTTTGGACAAGTTCCTGTTCGATGAGGCGATGGAGGACAGAGAGACCTGCCAGGCGGTCATCAGCATTCTGCTGGAGAACGAGGTAGAGCTGCTTGGAAAGACGGAAACGGAGAAAGAACTGCGGGTGTCGCCCGAACTGCGCCAGGTGCGGCTGGACGTGGTGGGAATGGACAGGGAAGGTACTATCTACTACGCCGAGATGCAGCAGCGCAACACCGGGAACCTGATCCGGAGGAGCCGCTACTACCAGGCGCAGCTGGACGTATCGCTGTTAGAGCCGGGCAGCACGGACTTCAACCTCCTGAACGACAGCTGCTTTATCCTGATAGCGCCATTTGACATCTTCGGGCGAGGGCTCTACCGCTATACATTCGATGGGGTGTGCAGGGAGTGCCCTGACCTGAGGCTGGAGGACGGGAGCCTGAGGGTATTCATCAATACAAAAGGGAAGAACCGGGAAAGCTTTTCCCAAGAGTTCCTGGATTTTATGGAGTACATAGGAAAGACTACGGACGAGATGGCGGGAAGCAGTGCCAGCCAGAAGATTCGGCGGATCCACAGAAGAGTCTGCGCGGTCAGGGAGTCCGAGAAAGCGGGGGTGAAGTATATGCAGAGATGGGAAGAGATAGCGTATGCGAGGGAAGACGGAAAGATCGAGGGAAAGATCGAGGGAAAGATCGAGGGAAAGATCGAGGGGAGAGCGGCTTCTATATTGGAATTATTGGAGGAGAAAGAGCCGGTTCCTGTGGTCTTGCGGGAAGAGATCATAGCGGAGGAAAGCGAGGAAGTCCTGAAAAGGTGGCTGCAAGCGGCTTCCCATGCAGAGAGCATTGAGGAGTTTGTAAAAAGAAAGGCTCTTTTTTCATAAGGAAAGCCGATTGCTGTGTTAGGCCCTGAATTTACCATGATACGATGCTTTCTATCATATAAAGGAGCAGCCGTACCGTGGCCTGACAGAAGTGTCACGTATCGATGTTTCCCGTCACCACACGGCAGGTATCGTATGTCGGAATCCTGTAGGCAGCTCCGGATCTGTCCCAAAAGTATTAAATTTTTCCAAACCTCATTTTTTTCGTGAAGATAGCCGATTGTTGTGTTATACTGGTAGTCAGCGGGCAAATCGCCGCAGGGACGTGGAGGTAAGCATGATAGTAGGAATTGACTTGGGTACAACGAACAGTTTGATCGCATATTTTACGGAAGAGGGGCCGAGAATCATTCCCAACAGGCTGGGGAAGAACCTTACGCCCTCGGTGGTCAGCGTGGACAGTGAGGGAAATGTGTATGTGGGGGAGACTGCCAGGGAGCGTATGAGCCTTTACCCTGACACCGTAGCCGAGACCTTTAAGCGCAGTATGGGCACGGAGAGAGACTACATATTGAGCGGGAAGCACTACAGGCCGGAGGAGCTTTCCAGCCTGGTGCTGCGGTCTCTAAAGGAGGACGCGGAGAGCTTTCTGGGGGAGGAAGTGACAGAGGCTGTTATCAGCGTGCCGGCCTATTTTGACGACAAGAGAAGAAAGGCCACCAAGCGCGCCGGGGAGCTGGCGGGCCTTAAGGTGGAGCGCATGATTTCGGAGCCTACAGCCGCCGCGGTGGCCTATGGCCTTTATGACAAAACAAAGGACACACGGTTTCTGGTGTTCGACTTAGGGGGCGGCACCTTTGACGTGTCCATTCTGGAACTGTACCATAATATCCTGGAGGTACGGGCCGTAGCCGGAGATAACTATCTGGGCGGCGAGGACTTTACGGAGGTGATGGCGAAGCTGTTTTTGCAGAAAGCGAAGCTGCAGCTGCAGAACCTCTCTGAGAAAGAGCAGGTGCGGCTGTTCCGGGAGGCAGAAAATGCAAAGTGCGCCATTAATGATACGGATGTAGTCAGAATGGGCTTCTTATATAAGGAAGAGACTCTGGAACAGAAGATTACATATAAGGAGTACGAAGAGGCCTGCGAGGAACTTCTGATGAAGATCAGAGAACCCGTGAAGAAGAGCCTGGCGGACGCGGGCCTGAAACTTTCGGACATTGATGAAGTGCTGCTGATCGGCGGTGCCACCAGGCTTACCATTGTCAGGGACTTCCTGATAAGGCTGTTCCGAAAGTTCCCGGACACGAAAATGAATCCTGACGAGACAGTGGCCCTGGGGGCTGCGGTCCAGGCAGCCATGAAAGAGCGCAGGGAGGAAGTCAAGGAGGTCGTTCTGACAGACGTCTGTTCCTTTACTCTGGGCACCGAGGTGGTGGTGGAGTACGATGAGGGGAAGTATGAGGACGGCAGATTCTGCCCTATCATTGAACGGAATACTGTCATTCCTGCAAGCCATACAGAGCGGCTGTATACGGCCAGGGACAACCAGGGCAAGGTACGTGTCCGCGTGTTGCAAGGGGAGAGCCGCTTCGCTAGGAACAATCTGTTCCTGGGAGAGCTGGAGATCGATATCCCCAAGGGGCCAAAGGGGAGAGAGTCCGTGGACGTGACTTACACTTACGACATCAACTCCCTGCTGGAGGTGGAGGTGACGGTGGTCTCCACGGGGGAGACGAAGAAGATGATCATCAAGGGACAGGACAACGAGATGACTGAGGAAGAGGTCAAAAGGCGCATGGAAGAACTGGCCTATCTGAAAGTCCAGCCCAGGGATTACGAGGAGAACAGGCTGGTGCTGCTGCGGGCAGAGCGGATGTATGAGGAATCCCTGGGAGACCGCAGGCGAACGCTTGACCGCTACATCACGGCCTTTGAGGCGGCGCTGAAAGATGGGGATCACGATGCCATCAGGGAGGCAAGGGAAGAACTGAACGAGGTGCTGGAGGAGGATGACGAGGAATGAGCGGCCAGAGGGCTGACATCAGGGGGGGCTCAGGCCCAGGACGGCGGAGCATGTCTTTCCTATGACGGTCAAAGATTCTTGGTGGTTTCTGTTTTGGTATAAACGACTTGAATACTGTATTTGCTAAAAGGCATACAAATTGATGATGAAATAGAAGATGAACTATTTTGCGAAAGATTAGCGGAAAAGCCTTTGGAAAGGCATAAAGGATTAAACCGGCTTCGTGTTAGTGATTATCGGATTATCTATTCAGTGGATAATGGAAAACTGATCGTTTATGTCGTGGATGCCGGGAACCGTGGAGACATATATAAAAGGTATTAGAAAGGCGGCGCTCCGTGTATCTGGAGCGCCGAAAGTCTGCCGCCGCTTTCTCATAACGGTCAAAGCGGCTGTCACAGTCTGAAATATTCCGGGGCTCTTTTTTCAAAGACGCAGTAGTACCGGAAGCCGCATTCCCTCAGGACATCCGCGGCCCGCTCGAAAGAATCCCCGATACGGGCTGTATCATGGGAGTCGGAGCCGACAGTGATGATTTCCCCGCCCAGTTCCCGATACCGCTTCAGTACACCCACGCAGGGATGGAAATCATGCATACCGGCCTTGATTCCGCCGGTGTTCAGTTCCAGGCCTATGCCCTTATCCAGGAGAGTTTTCAAAATCTCATCAAAAATGTCATGGTATACCGAATATAAATACTCGTCTTTTCCCGGCGCATACCTTACAGCATAGTCCAGATGCCCATATACGCTGAAATTCGAGAATTTCTGAATATTTTCCAGGATAGACTCAAAATATTCCCCCAGGGCTTCTCTGGTGCTGCGTCCCTGGAAGAAATCGGGATAATAGACATCCTTTCCATGGCAAAGGTGAGAGGAGCCGATGATGAAGTCAAATTCAAAGGATTTGGCGTAGACAGCATTTTGACGCACCACCTCTGGCTGCAGTCCCAGCTCCACGCCAAAGAGCAGGCGTATTTTTCCTGCGTATTTTTCTTTCAGGTTTGCCAGTTCATAAAGGTAGGAGTCAGTGTTCAAGAGGAAAATCTTTCCGTCCAGATCCTCTGCGTCAGGATATTCAAAGTCGTTATGTTCCGTAAAGCACATGGTATCAAGCCCCTGTGCGATGCCCTGCAGAACCATTTCTTCCATAGGCGTATCAGAGTCTCCGGAGAAAGAGGAATGCAGGTGGCAGTCTGCTGTAATCATGAGTATATTCCTTTCCATCGTATTTTATTTTATAGATTATCGTTTGCAACATTGCGGTTCCAGGGGGTTTTTGCCCTGGATAAAGCCGGTGTGTTGCTTTCTGAATAGATATTATATCATAAATTATCCTGCCTGCTATCTTAATTCTAAACAAACTGTAAAATTTCCGAAAATATGGAAATTATTTTTCATTTACATCTTGAATTATCTCCTGAGATTGGGTAAAATAGCCTTGTTGATAAAAGTTTGACAATCTGGCATGTCCTGTGAAAAGGGGACAAGGATTGCCGAAACAGTTTAAAATATATTTTAGGAGGGAACTAAAATGGCAGTAAGAGTAGCAATCAATGGTTTTGGCCGTATTGGCCGTCTGGCATTCAGGCAGATGTTCGATGCTGAAGGGTATGAGGTAGTTGCTATCAACGATCTGACCAGCCCCAAGATGCTGGCTCACCTGTTGAAGTATGACTCTTCTCAGGGCAAGTACAAATATGCCGATTCCGTAGTGGCAGGCGAGGACAATATCACCGTAAACGGCAAGACCATCACCATCTACAAGGAGGCAGACGCCAAGAATCTTCCTTGGGGCGAGCTGAAGGTTGACGTGGTTCTGGAGTGCACAGGCTTCTATACCTCCAAGGAAAAGGCCAGCGCGCATATCACGGCAGGCGCTCGTAAGGTCGTTATCTCCGCTCCCGCCGGAAACGATCTGCCTACCATCGTTTACAATGTAAACCATGACACATTGAAAGCCGAAGACACCGTTATCTCCGCTGCTTCCTGCACCACCAACTGCCTGGCTCCCATGGCTAAGGCTCTGAACGATTTCGCTGCTATCCAGAGCGGTATCATGACCACGGTTCACGCTTACACCGGCGACCAGATGATCCTTGACGGACCTCAGAGAAAGGGTGATCTGAGAAGAAGCCGCGCAGGCGCCTGCAACATCGTTCCCAACTCCACCGGCGCTGCAAAGGCTATCGGCCTTGTTATCCCTGAGCTGAACGGAAAGCTGATCGGCTCCGCACAGCGCGTACCTACCCCTACAGGCTCCACCACGATTCTGGTAGCTGTTGTTAAGGGCGAGGTTACCAAGGAAGGCATCAACGCAGCAATGAAAGCTGCCGCAACCGAGTCTTTCGCTTACAACGAGGACGAGATCGTATCCTCCGACGTAGTAGGAAGCACCTACGGCTCCATCTTCGATGCGACCCAGACCATGGTTTCCAAGATGGAAGACGGCAACTCTCTGGTACAGGTTGTCTCATGGTATGACAATGAGAACAGCTACACTTCTCAGATGGTTCGCACCATTAAGTACTTCAGCGAGCTGGCATAAGTGAGTGATAATTCTCGACGACCTTGAGGGGGTCCGGTCTTATGGGCCGGGCTCCTTTTTCAGTGTAAGGGTTGTTGGATGATGTACTATGGATGAAGAAACTTTTTAAGTATAGCAATCCCAATAATATATTAAAATGGAGGTTTTCGGTAAAATGGGCTTGAACAAGAAATCCGTTGACGACATCAACGCAAAGGGAAAGAGAGTTCTGGTGAGGTGTGACTTTAACGTTCCTCTGAAGAACGGCGAGATCACGGACGAGACACGTATCGTGGCGGCTCTGCCTACCATTAAGAAGCTGATTGATGACGGCGGAAAGGTAATCCTCTGCTCTCATCTGGGCAAGGTAAAGGAAGGTCCCAATGAGAAAGAGTCCCTGGCGCCTGTGGCAAAGAGACTGTCCGAGAAGCTGGGCAAGGAAGTGGTGTTTGTAGCCGATTATAACGTCACCGGCGAAGCCGCCACCAAGGCTGTGGAGGCTATGAAAGAGGGAGATGTGGTTCTGCTCCAGAATACCCGTTTCCGCGGCAAGGAAGAGACTAAGAACGGCGAGGAGTTCAGCAAGGAGCTGGCTGATTTGGCCGATCTGTATGTATGCGATGCTTTCGGTTCCTCCCACAGGGCACATGCGTCCGTTGAGGGCGTTACAAAGTGCATCACCGCAAAGGGCGGCGAGAACGCAGTGGGCTATCTGATGCAGAAAGAGATCAATTTCCTGGGCAATGCGGTAGAGAATCCCGTAAGGCCTTTCGTGGCTATCTTAGGCGGCGCAAAGGTTGCCGACAAGCTGAACGTTATCTCCAATCTGCTGGAGAAATGCGATACTCTGATCATCGGCGGCGGCATGGCTTATACATTCTTAAAGGCAAAGGGCTATGAGATCGGCAACTCCCTGGTGGACAACGAGAAGATCGACTACTGCAAGGAAATGATGGAAAAGGCTGAGAAGCTGGGCAAGAAGCTTCTGCTTCCTGTGGACTCCGCTACGGTTACCGGTTTCCCCAATCCCATCGACGCTCCTGTGGAAGTGGAGGTCTATGATGTGGAGAATATGCCCGCGGACAGAGAGGGCTGCGATATCGGACCTAAGACGGCGGCTATGTATGCGGACGCTGTGAAGAGCGCCAAGACCGTGGTTTGGAACGGCCCTATGGGCGTGTTCGAGAATCCTACTCTGGCAGCGGGAACCATTGCGGTAGCCAAAGCGCTGGCTGAGACCGATGCCACCACCATTATCGGCGGCGGTGATTCCGCGGCGGCGGTGAACCAGCTGGGCTTCGGCGACAAGATGAGCCATATCTCCACCGGCGGCGGCGCATCCCTGGAGTTCCTTGAGGGCAAAGTACTTCCCGGCGTTGCGGCAGCGGACGACAAATAAGGGAAGCGGCGACTTCTTAAGGTGCAAAGCTCGCAACGCCGTGCGTTGCGGCAGCGGACGACAAAGCCTGAAGAAAATCTAAGCCAGGTTCGGAAGAATGCCCGGGAGAGGGCATTCTTCCGGTATTGCTGCTTTGGGACGAATAAGAGAAATGAATAGACTAGAAAAAAATCAACTGGATTTCATCAATCTGCGGCTGGGAACTTTTATACACTTTAACAGTGCGACGGTTCAATTTCACAGCAGCGAAATAATAGATTGGGAATTCGACCATGAAAACGGGGACGAGCCCAGGCTCTATCCGTTTGACGAAAAGGACTGGAATCCTGGGGAACTGGACTGCGGTCAGTGGGCGGCTGTGGCAAAAAGTGCCGGATGCCGTTTTGCGGCTTTGACCACAAAGCACCATGAGGGATTTGCGCTGTGGCCCACCGCTTACTCGGAGCACTGTGTACGGAATGCCGCATGTAAAAGGGATGTGGTCAGAGAATTTCTGGAAGCATTTCGCCGGGAGGGAATCGCAGCGGGTCTGTATTTTTCCATCCTGGATCTGACGGCAGGCATCGGCCGAAACGCATGTACGGCAGAGCACAAAAAACTGATCAAGGGACAGATCAGAGAACTATTGACGCAATATGGAGAAATCCCATTCCTGATTGTGGACGGATGGAACGCGCCATGGGGAGGACCGTCCTACGATATGCTGCCGTTCGATGAACTGGACAGCCTGGTAAAGTCCCTGCAGCCGGATTGCCTTTTTATGAACATCGGATGTTCGGAGGGAATCCGGGGTACGGATGTGGTTTTCTATGAGAATGCTGCCGGGCAGGAGGCAGAGGATGATTTTTCAGGCCCCGGTGTGAGCTGCAATAAGCTTACAAGGACATGGTTCTGGCGGAAAGAGGATCCTGTCACGCCGCCGGCAGACGCCCAGTGGGCTCGACAGAAAATGGACGGATACTTCCCCAGAAACATTAATTTTATGCTTAACATTTCTCCGAATCCCATGGGAAAAGTCGACGCAAATCTGGCGGAGGCGTTCAGGGCAGTGGGGAATTGTGCGGCCCTGCCGGCGCCTTTGACACAGCTGCCGGACGGCTGGCTCAGGAGACAGGACTGAAACGAAAAGTATACACATCAATTAAACAGAAATCGAGGAATATATTATGGCTAGAAAGAAGATTGTTGCCGGAAACTGGAAGATGAACATGACTCCCAGCGAGGCTGTAAAGTTGTGCGGTGAGTTGAAAGATCTGGTAAAAAGCGATAGCGTGGATGTAGTTTACTGTGTTCCCGCAATCGATATCGTGCCTGTGGTGGAGGCCGTGAAAGGGACCAACGTAGCGGTGGGCGCAGAGAATATGTACTTTGAGGAAAAGGGCGCTTACACAGGCGAGATTTCTGCGGCTATGCTGAAAGACGCAGGCGTGCAGTATGTTATCATCGGACACTCCGAGAGGAGAGATTACTTCAAAGAGGATGACGCGCTGCTCAACAAGAAAGTGAAAAAAGCCATTGAGACAGGGCTGACTCCGATTCTGTGCTGCGGCGAGACTCTGGAGCAGAGAGAGATGGGCGTGACCATGGATTGGATCCGTCTTCAGATTAAGTCCGATCTGGTGGATGTAACTGCGGACCAGGTCAAGGAGATTGTGATCGCCTATGAGCCTATTTGGGCCATCGGCACAGGAAAGACAGCAACCACTGAGCAGGCCCAGGAAGTCTGCAAGGGCATCCGCGACTGCATCGCCGAGATGTACGACGACGCTACCGCGGCTGCAGTGCGCATCCAGTACGGTGGTTCCGTAAATGCCGGAAATGCCGCAGAGCTGTTCGCGCAGCCGGATATCGACGGCGGCCTGGTGGGCGGCGCTTCTCTTAAGGCTGATTTCGGGAAGATCGTCAACTATTAACTTTATATCTACGAATCATCTGGAAAGGTTAATGAAACAGATATAAATCCTCCAGCAGAGCTGGGGAGACTGGCAGACGCAGGCGGCGATAAACAGAGTACCAGGATAAGACCCCCGTTGTATACTAGATGCAGGTCTGGCAAACCGCACCAAATACAACGGAGGTATATCCATCCTGGGTTTTGCGGAATATAATTTCAATACAACTGAATAGACAGTTCGGCCCGATTATTCGAGCGTACCATCCTGTCGTTAAACAAAACTAGGGAACCCGATTTTATTGAATCCTGCGTTTTGCGGGATTTTTTTTGCTTTTTTATCCGGCCGAATTGTGATTGGAGGAAAATGTATGAAAGTACTGGTGTTGTCAAGCGGCGGCATTGACTCGACAGTCTGCCTGGCGCTTGCCGTAGAGAAGTATGGCTGTGAGAATGTGCTGAGCCTGTCTGTTTCTTATGGGCAGAAGCACAGCAATGAACTGAAAGCGGCGCGGAAGATTGCGCAGCATTATCATGTGCGGCATAAGGAACTGGATATGGGGATGATATTTGCGGGTTCAGACTGTACATTACTGGAGGGAAGGGGAGAAATTCCCAAGGGCACATATGCATCCCAGCTTCAGGAGAGTGCCGGAAAACCGGTTTCTACCTATGTTCCGTTCCGGAACGGGCTGTTTCTGGCGGCAGCGGCGTCTGTTGCGCTGGCGGATGGATGTGAGAAGATCTATTATGGGGCGCATGCGGATGACAGCGCGGGAAACGCGTACCCGGATACTTCAGAAGCATTTCATGAAGCAATCAGCCGGGCAGTGTATGAAGGGAGCGGAAAGCAGTTGGAAATCGAGGCTCCATTTCTGCACAGCCATAAGGCAGATGTCGTCCGGACGGGGATGGGGCTTCAGGTGCCCTTTGCATTTACCTGGTCCTGTTACGAGGGCGGAGAAAAGCCGTGCGGAAAATGCGCCACCTGTCTGGACAGGAGGAAAGCGTTTGAACTGAACGAAATCCGGGATCCGGCGGAATATGAGGAGGAGAAGAAATGACAAATTCTGTTTTGTTTATAGTTTCAATTGTTTTTTATCTTTTTGCGGTGGTGATTGCCTACAAAATGTTCGGAAAGACAGGGCTGTATGTGTTTACGGCGATTTCGGCGATTCTTGCCAATATACAGGTGTGTAAAAATGTGGATATTTTCGGGCTTTCGACCACTGCGGGGAATACGCTTTATGCGGCAAGTTTTCTGGTGACGGATATCCTGTCTGAAAAGTATGGAAAGAAAGCGGCGCAGAAAGCAGTCTACATCGGTCTGTTTACAACCATTATTTTCCTGGTGGGAACACAGGGGCTGATCAGGTTTGTCCCGAACGCAAACGATATTATGAATGGGCCGATCACGATGCTGTTCGGTTTTGTGCCGAGGGTGGTTTTAGGAAGCACACTGGGATATATCTGCTCACAGACGATAGATGTTACGCTTTATCATTTCATCTGGAAAAAGACGGGCGACAATGAAAGAAAGTTATGGCTTCGGAACTGTGGTTCGACTCTGACTTCCCAGGCTGTGGATACGCTGGTGTTTACGTTTGCCGCTTTCTGGGGTGTGTATGA
>Ga0137308_100173_pt1 | contig 119686 bp, 95 predicted proteins | sample Inofrocosms_June_FD_97181 | JGI IMG/M metagenome (GOLD analysis project Ga0137308, IMG submission 97181) | Mouse cecal microbial communities from Vienna, Austria - N-Acetylneuraminic and N-Acetylglucosamine D2O microcosms_June | ecosystem: Host-associated > Mammals > Digestive system > Large... | reverse complement strand
ATGAGTACATTGCCACCAGGAGCACGGACGGCGGCAGGACGCTGAGATACGGGCCGGTGATCGGATGCAGAGAATGTGTTCTTGCCTGTCAGCATCTGCAGCAGTGTGGATATGCGACGTCGCAATCTTATGCGGAGACGTTGATCAATTATATTAAAAAGCACAGCCTGCAGAAGTATGATCAATTTGAGCCGGAGCAGGTCGGGCCGTAGTCTATAAGAGCTTAAGCAATGCTAAACGTATACAGAGCGTGCTGGAAAGCATGGGCTTCATTTCTTTGATACATATGTATAGTGAAAGCGGAGCATAATTTGTCATAATATTTGTCACGCAAATTAAAAAGGGCGCATTTAACAGATGTTTTGAGGTATAAAATGCCAGGTTCAAGTCCTGTTATCCGCATTTGACATAGAAAGATTGACCGTCAGGGATTTTTTGACAATTTTGGATTCCTGCCATCCCCGGGCCTTTTTCTTGACATTTAGCGCATCTTTTATAAAAAGTCATCAGTTGCACATCCTTTTGAATGAGATCCCTAAAAGAGGATATAAATGTAGATATCGGATTCTTAATGTATCACGAATAACCGGAGTACCGGTTACGGAACGCATGGCAAAGGTAGTGCCTGATGCCCTGATTCCTGCGATCAATGAGCCAAGCGGCTGCGAAGCAGACATTCATGACAATGGAAAATTTATTTTCTATTGTATGGCGAATGCCGCAAGGGTCACATACCCCGCTGCTCTGCAGCGCTGCAAGCTTGATGCCCCGTTGCTTGCAGCGGGGTCTTTGATTTTAAAAAGATGAGGAAACGGATATTATCATGGGGCTCGACAGCGGAGGAGGTGATTATATTACAAAACTGTTCAAGCTGGCGGTGTTCCTTTCAAGAATTTTAAAGAATAGGTAATTGCGAAACAGTAAGTTGCTGAAATATTCATACAATATTTCTCCTCAAATCCTGTTTCGCCAAGCATTCTATCAAGCCCAGTAAAGCATAAGTCAGTCGAGCAACGGCTCTCCTGCCTTCTATGGTCTTGATTTCATGGCGAATAAGGCTTTTCGCAGAAAATATTGTATGAATATTCTGTAAATTTACAAGTTTCGCAATTACCTAATTTTAAAGAAGGCATAGAGGATGACGGTATCATTGATTACCTGAATATTCATGATGTTGGGGTCAAAAGGTATTTTGCCCCCTGATGCCTGCGGATTGTTTCGCACTTTGTGCTCTCACAATCCTGAAAACATTCAAAATCCGCCCTGTCGGGCTGCTTTTTCATATTTTACGGGTCCCAAAGTCATGCACAGATATGCAAGCATATCTGTGCATGCCCTTTTGACCCTGGCATCATATTCATAAGCTTGAATTGTGGAATACCGGCGGAAAACCGAAATATTGGACAGCGTTGTTTTTCTCAAATGACAGAAGAGATTTTCCGGAACAGATTTCAAAGGTCATGCGCTCTGATCCTGATACGGGTGATAACTGGTTTGGTGATTTTAAGGCAGGTAATGAAAAATATATTGTATTTAAAGACAGGATTCTGAAATATCGGATTGGAAATCAGACTGAAAAAGAAAATGTATGTAACGAGTGCAGGAAATTAAAGAGTGCTTTGTGGGCATGGCGGGTAAGGATATGGATCTGGTAAAAGCCCTGTTTATCCCTACGGCGCAATAGACGCAGATGCAATAGAGGTTTTGCCGAAATGCATGAACGATCTGTAAAAATGCGGTATCTTGAATGAAAATATTGACGTGTGCGATTTACATACCGGAATGGAGTTCGAGAAGCTGCGGCAATATGACGTGGTTCACGCTGCCTGCGGCGGACAGGACAAACAGCAATAGCGGGAGGGCATGGAAAGGGAGCTTACAGCTCCCTTTCCATGTCCTCCAGAATATGGATCAGATCCCGGATGGATTTTCCCTGTTCCAGCCTGTCTCTCAGATGGTCCATCAGCCTGAGATAGCTGATTTTCTCAGGAACCAGGCCGTCGACCACGCCGGGGCAGGCGTCTTTCAGATTGTCGATCATGACCTTGACGAGTTGTTTGTTGAGAATTCCGGCATAGTGCTCCAGGCATTCCAAGGCTGTTCGGTCGATCATTTCAAAGTAGGCATCCGTGAGGTTCCGCTCCCCGCTGTCCGGCTTAGTGTGTCCCTCGTACAAGATCTGATCGTAGGAGAGAATCCGGTATGCGTTGTCCTCAAGATCAATATTGTCCCGAAGACGGAGTATCGGCATCAGGATGCCGTGTTTGGAAGCAAGCTCTTTTCTCTTCCGGTTAACGTAGTCGCATGCCGGCGCATTCCCTTTGGGGTCGCTGTCTGTTTTCAGGCCTGCCTCCACGCTGGGGATGAGGGCGCTGCCAAATTCCACCACCAGAGGCTCGCAGAACAGATTACTGCGGATCTCCCGCTCCATCCGAGCGTTGTGATTCTCCGTCATATTGGTGTCGCTGATTCCCAGCAGGGTATCAGAGCTGATATGCAGGATCTGGCAGATTCCTTTCAGGAGGGAGAGATCCGGCAGACCTCCGCCCCGCTCCCAGCGGCTTACGGCCTGAGGGGTTACTCCCAGGCAGCAGGCAAATTCCTCCTGTGTCATTTTCCGGTTCTGACGGTATTCACATATGTTTTCTCCAATGCTTTCCTTCAATCTTCTTTCCTCCTGTTTCTGCATGCGTTTTGCGGTTTGCCGCATTGTAAGACGGCTTTTGTTTCCCATCGGTTGTACTATAGTGAACGACAAAATAATTTGTCCTTCACTATACCCCTCCGGGGGATGCGCACGATTTTTGCAAGGTATATTCTGCGTTTGCACGCAGCAAAAATCGGTGCGGCGAACGCCAAAAACAAAGATTTTTGTCGTTCACTATAATTATATTCGTGAAAAGGGGAAATGTAAAACAATGGAGTGTTGTAACCGGACTCAACGATGTAAAGAGCTATTGACAGATGATATGGATATTCTGGAAAACAAATAAAAGTATGGATAATAGTATCAACTATTTTTATCTACACTTCATTATCCAGTTTAGCATACATCAAAAATAAAGTCTAGTATTTTTGCGGTTAATTTATTAAAATAGTGTAACATACACAATACAGACAGAGCAGGGAGGTTTCGGGGTGTGGAAAAGAAAAAGAAGGACTGGGGAGTTTCAAGGCAGGCGGAGGAGCGCTATCTTGGAAAGACGCTTGCGGTGGTCAATGATAACCTGGAGAACTATGGGCGAGAGGTTGCCAGGATGCAGGAAGATATCGACGAGATGCTGGCCCATTATCATGATGATAACGTGGAAGTGCTCACCATCCTGAACAATACGGTGACCATGCACGAGCATATGAAAAGGGCGCTCATGCGGAACGAAAAGGCGCAGAATAAGCCGTATTTTGGCAGGATCATTTTTCATGACGAGACCTTAAATAAGGAAGAATCCCTCTATATTGGCAAAGGCGGGATCTCTAAGGATACCACACACTGGATGGTGGTGGACTGGCGCGCGCCCGTGGCGAATGCTTATTATGAGAACGGACTTGGAAAATGCAGCTACGAGGCGCCGGGCGGCGTGCAGGTAAGGATTGATCTGAGACTAAAACGCACCTACGAGATCGAGGGCGGAAGGCTTCTCGACTATTTTGACAGCGAGGTGATCGCAAATGATGAGCTTCTCACGAAATATCTCGCCAAAAACAAGGAGGCGGTGCTTGGCGAGATCGTAGCCACGATTCAGAAGGAGCAGAATGAGATTATCCGCAAATCTCCCTATCACAACACCATCGTGCAGGGAGTGGCGGGCTCCGGAAAGACCACGGTGGCCATGCACAGGATTTCTTATATCCTTTACAATTACGAGGAACGGTTCAGGCCGGATGATTTTTATATCGTGGGAAGCAACCGGATTTTGCTGAATTATATCACGGGGGTTCTGCCGGATCTGGATGTGTACGGTGTGCGGCAGATGACAATGGAACAGCTCTTCGTGCGCCTTCTCTATGAGGATTGGGACGAGAAGAAATACGGAATCAGGAGTGTGGATCAGAGTGGGAAAAGGGGGAAGGTCAAGGGAGGCAGCCAGTGGTTTCGGGATCTGGAGAAATACTGTGTGGATCTGGAGAGGCAGATGATTTCCACAAAGAGCGTCTTTCTGGATCCGAAGCAGTTTGTGGAGGGCTTCCGGAATGGAAAGACGGGAGTGTTTGACGAGACAGGGGGAAAGAGCGATCCAAGGCGTCTTGTATGTCTTCTGGAAGGGGAGGCGGTGGAGCGTTATCTGAGGGAGAATCCCGCCGTTTCCATTCAGAGTAAGATCGACATGCTCAACGAGCGTCTGATGGGAAAGGTGAAGGACGAGTTCCTGGGGAAGGGCGTAAGATATACGGAGGCGGAGCGCAAGGCCATCACAAAGGCTTACCGGGGCCGGTATGGGAAAAAGATATGGAAACGGCCGATCTTTGATCTTTACCGGGAATTCCTGGCCGGGCAGGCAGCAAAGGGAATGGCGGTGGATATACCGGACCTTGAATTTGATGTCTATGATCTTGCGGCCCTGGCCTATCTTTACAAAAGGGTGAAGGAGCAGGAGGTGATCAGCGAGGCGCATCATGTGGTCATTGACGAGGCGCAGGATTTTGGAATGATGGCGTACCGCTGTCTGAAATTCTGTATCGGCGGATGCACCTATACGATTATGGGGGACGTGTCCCAGAATATTCACTTCGGCTTTGGACTGAACGACTGGGAGGAGCTGAGGGAATTGCTCCTGCCCGATCCCATGGACAGCTTCGGGATCCTGAAAAAGAGCTACCGCAACACGGTGGAGATCTCTGATTTTGCCACCGGGATTCTTCATCACGGGCAGTTTTCCAGCTATCCGGTGGAGCCGATTATAAGACACGGAAATCCGGTTCGGGTGAGGAAGCTTTCCGATCCAAAAGAGCTGATCCGGGAGGCGGCCGATGTCTGCCGCTCCTTTCAGGGGAAGGGGCTTGATACCATTGCGGTCGTCTGCAGGGACAGGAGAGAGGCGGCTCAGGTCTCGGAAGAGCTTTCCAAATACGTGGACGTGGGAGAGAGCGATCTGGAAAAGGCGGTGTTCGGAGCCGGGATCATGGTACTTCCGGTGGAATATACCAAGGGTCTGGAGTTCGATGCCGTACTGATTCTCAATCCCACCAGGGAGGGATATCCGTCTGACGACGGCCATGCCAAGCTTCTCTATGTGGCGGCGACCCGGGCTCTTCACGAGCTTGTGGTTCTTTACCTGGGAAATCTCACGGGACTGATCGCAGACCCTCTGCCGGAGAGAAGGCAGGCCGGAAAAGACGGTAAGACGCTGCGTACCGGGCCGGCGGGAAAAGAAAATGCGGGGACTGTCACAGGAACGGAAAAGTCTCTGTCAGCGGACGGAGTCCTGTCGGAAAAAAGGGTCTCCTCCCCGGGAAGCGGCGGATCGGCGGGCAGAAAAAGGCCTGTTGCGGCAGCACTGCCGGATAGCGGCGCTGCCGCCGGAAGGGCTGCCACACCGGACGATAAAAAGCCGTTTCTTGCCAGATATCTCTCCGGCGCTCGTGCCAACACTGCCGGCACCTTAACAGTAGGAAACGGATCGAAGGCGGCGGAACCGGGAAGAGCGGAACCGAAGACGGCGGAAGCGTCGGAAATGAAGTCAGCCGAATCGAAAAGGGCGGAAGAGCGGAGGAAGGGCGGTGCGCAGCGTCCCGGATTCGGAGATATGCCCGCCACGGGGATTCTGCGCCCTGCGGGGCATGGGAAGATAGACCTGTCTGTACGGTGGGTGATGAAGCAGAAGGACGGGCTTTATCTGCAGAGCCGGTACGGCACGCTGCGTCTTTGTCCCCTTGGGAGCGCCATTGTGAGAATCACCTTTGAAAGAAGCGGGCAGATTGCGGACGTGACACACCCGGAAATACGCATCCGGCGCACGGATCCGATGTGGATGTACCGGGAGGCATCCGGCATCGTGGAGCTGACAACGGACGAGCTGTGTCTGCAGGTGGAGAAAAGGAGCGGTGCCATCCGTTACATGACCAGGGACAAGCGGCTTCTCCTTGCGGAGCGGAGGCAGGAGAGCAGGCAGATTGAGACCGGAACGGACGGAAGGAAGAGACAGTGGCTTTTCCTTGAGTTTGCAAAGGATGAGAAAGTATATGGTATCGGGGAAGCGGAGAAGCAGGATATAAGCCTCAGGGGGACGGCCAGGTATATCTCCCACGCAGACGCAGGAAAGATGCCCCTTATGTTCTCGGATAAGGGATACGGAATACTTGCCGCTTCCAAGGAACAAGTGATCTGCTGTGATCTTCCGGCCTATGGGACCTGGATTGGTGCGGAGGGCGGGGAACAGCTGGATTATTACTTTATTGCGGGAAAACGGAGGGAAACCATAGTGAACGCCTGCGGGTATCTGTGCGGATATCGATAAGGGCGTGGCGGGCTTTCCGGGAAAGTATATTGCGGTTTGTAAAAACTTTCCACTTATGCTATACTTGATTCCATATTCAGTTCTCATCAAAGGCATTACTTAAAACAGCCAAGGAGGTATATCGATGAAAGCTTCGAGGATATTTGGGAAAAATATGGGAATCTTGTGTTTTGCAGCGACAGTGGCGATGGGATTGCCGGGATGCGGCAGCAAAAGCCCGCTGGATCCCAAAGACCCGGTGTCACTGACCGTCTGGCATTATTATAACGGCTCGCAGCAGGCGGCCTTTGACGATCTGGTGGAGGAATTCAACGATACGGTTGGGCAGGAAAAGGGAATCTACGTGCAGGGTTTTTCCCAGGGCTCGGTTTCGGATCTGGAGACTGCGGTGCGGGATTCCATTGCGGGAAAGGTGGGAGCTGACGCCATGCCGGACATCTTTTCGTCCTATGCGGATACCGCCTATGAAGTGGAGCAGGCCGGCGCCCTGGCCGATCTGTCCGGCTATCTGAGCGATGAGGAGCTGGGGCAGTATGTGGACTCCTATATCGAGGAAGGGCGGATTGCGGCAGACGGCTCGCTTCGGATTTTCCCCACGGCCAAATCCACGGAGATCATGATGATCAATAAGACGGATTGGGAAAAATTTGCGGCTGCAACCGGGGCCAGTCTGGATGATCTCGCCACCATTGAGGGAATCACCTCCACTGCTCAGGCGTATTATGAGTGGACGGACAGCCTTACTCCGGACATTATGCAGGATGGCAGGGCCTTTTATGGCAGGGACGCCGTGGCAAACTACTTTGTCATCGGCATGCAGCAGCTGGGCGTGGAAATATTTCATGTGGAAAACGGGAAAATGACCTTAAATGTACCTGAACAGGAGTTGTACCGTTTATGGGAAAACTATTATGTTCCCATGGTAAAGGGCTATTTTGGGGCTTACGGCTCCTTCCGCTCGGATGATGTAAAAACAGGGGATATTCTGGCATATACAGGTTCCACCTCCTCCGCCATGTATTTTCCGGATCAGGTAGAGCTGGACGATGGAAGCTATCCTATTGATTATATCGTGAGGATGGCGCCCATGTTTGAAGGCGGGAAGCCGTGCGCCGTACAGCAGGGCGCAGGCATGGTGGTCAGTAAATCGGATGAAAAGCACGAATACGCCGCGGTGGAGTTTTTAAAATGGTTTACCCAGGCGGAAAACAATCTTGAGTTTGGCTGTGTGTCTGGTTATCTGCCGGTACGCAAGGAGGCGGGCAGCGTGGAAAAGCTGGATCAGGTGATCGAATCGCAGCAGCTGACGGTAGCGCCCAAAACCCATGACTGTCTGACCACCATTTTTGAAAAGATGGATGGAATGACCCTCTATACGAATAAGAGCTTTGAGAACGGTTCGGCGGCCAGGAAGGTTCTGGAGTATCATCTTGCCGACAAGGCCGCAGAAGACCGTCTTGCGGTTATTGCCGCACTGGAGCAGGGCAAAAGCCTGGAAGAGGCGGCGGCACCCTATGTGTCCAGGGAGTCTTTTGAAGAATGGTATCTTTCCTTCTGTGACGCATTGAACGGCGTTGTGAACGAATAGAGGTGTGTTAAATGAAAAATGACGGGAGCGCCAAAAAGAAAAAGCTGACCATATTCAGATTTTTCCTGATTTCATTGATTGCGATTATGCTGATACAAAGCGCTATTACGATCGGTACTCTGGTGGTGAGGCGTACGGCAAAAACGCTGGAGGATTATTCGGGCGGTATGATGAGGCGGCTGGTGGAGAACAGGCAGGTGATTCTGCAAAACGACATGGTTCAGCGCTGGTCATCCGTCTCCGATCAGGAGGGCTTTCTAAATAACAGGCTGCAGCAGTTCCTGACGGACGAGGACGTTGAATTGGAAGAAGTCCTTCGGTCAGACGAGCGCAAGGACCGGCTTTTGGAGCAATTGTTTCCGGAATGCCTGAGCGTTTTGCAAAACAGCTCCACCACCGGAATCTTTTTGGCCCTTACGGGAGCGGATATGGAAACGGCGGGAGATTATGCGGGATTCTTTATCCGGGATTCCGATCCCCACACCAATCCCGTAAATTATACGGATCTGCTGCTGGAGAGAGGAAGCAAGCAGCTTTCCAGGGCCTGGAACGTCCCGCTGGATACCAACTGGACCACGCGTTTTCATATGGACGGTATGGGCCGGAATTCGAGGGATGCCTTTTTCTACGAGCCGTGGCGCGCCGGAGAGCAATATCCGGATGCGGATGTGGAGGATCTGGGATACTGGTCGCTTCCCTTCGCTCTGGGAAAGAAAAGCTCGGATACCTATGAGATGATTACTTACTCGCTTCCCCTGCGGTATGACGGCCGGGTGTACGGCGTGCTGGGGGTTGAGATTTCCTGCCGGAGTCTTTATGACTATTTCCCTGCCGCGGAGCTGAACACCTCGCAGCAGTCCGGTTATATGCTGGCTGTCAGGGGAAAGGACGGAACCTATACCTCCCTGACCGGCAAGGGAATGCTCTATGACCTTGTACGGTCTGCGGACAGGAATTTTACCCTGCAGGAAACGGTGTACGATAATCTTTCCCTTGTACAGGATATTAAACTGACCGGGCAGGGTGTCTATGCCGTGGAATGTCCTCTGGAGTTATACGGGAAAAACGTGCCCTATGAAAACACCGATTGGGTGCTGCTTGGACTGAATACGGAAAAGGAGCTGTTTGGCATGAGCCGTCAGCTCTATTTTTGGATGGTTATCGCCGTCCTGATCGGTCTGATCTTCGGCGTCTTCGGGATCTATATTCTGGTGCGCCATTTGACCCGTCCGGTTCAGCATCTGATGCAGTGCATCATGGAAGGAAGCGCCGGCCTTAAAAGGTTTAAGCCATCCAATATTCTGGAAATCGATGCGCTCTATGAGGTAATCAGCGATCTGACAGAACAGCAGAAGCAGGCGGAAAACATTCTTCTGGAAGAGAAGGAACGCTATAAGGTGGCTCTCGAATCCTCCAAAGACATCTTTTTTTCCTATGATGTGCAAAATCACAGCCTTGACCTGGTCAACCATAACACCATGAACGGGCAATGGCAGTGTCATGGATCTGAGAACGGGTACATTAATCTGGACTATATTTATGAGCCGGACCGGGAAGGAGTACAGGCGGCGATACAACAGGATCCGGATAATCCCTATGCGGAGTTCCGCCTGCGGTGGCCCGGGGAGGCGGAGTTTAACTGGGTGGCCCTTACGGGAAAGGCCGTCTATGATACGGACGGGCGGCGCTGGAAGCTGATGGGAAGCATTCGCAATATCCAGGAGCAGAAGGAGCGGGAAGCGGAACAGCTCCGCAAGAACATGACGGATGACGTCACCGGTCTCTATGTATTCAGCGCAGGCATGGAGTTTTTGTCCCAGGCCCGCAGAAAACAGCCCGAGGGCGTCATGGCGAATCTGTTCCTGCACAATCTCAAAGACATGAACGAAAAAAACGGAGTTGTGTTTGGTGATATGATTCTGGAAACGATTGGCGGTATGATTCTGGAAAAATGCCGGATACTCAGAGAAGAGGCGGGCTGCCCTGCCATCGCCCTTCGCCTGAACCAGGACGAATTCGTTGTGTGGCTGGAGGGATTGACGCAGGAGGATGCCGCCCGGCAGATAAAAGACTTGCTGGATCATGCGGCGGCCTGCTATGATGAGGAGGTTTTTCATATACGCCTGTGCGCAGGCTTATGCTGTGGAAAGACGGAGCAGTCCGCAGAAGAATTGATCCGCAGGGCGAAGCTGGCCAGGAGCCTTGCCCTTCCATCCGCAGGAAAGCGGCTTTCCTTTTATGAGGAAATTTCCCGGGACGCCATGACGGTTTTGCCTGCACTGCAGGGGCAGGAGATAAACAGTCTGGGTTATGACAAGAATACGGGGCTTGTTTCCGTTGCCCTGAACCTTTTTGGGAGGGGATCCGATTTTCCGGCGCAGATGATGTTGTTGCTGCAGAAAATCGGGCGTTTTTACCAGGCCAGCGACGTGCTGGTGTCCATGCTGCGGACTGACTTCAATTCAAATTATCTGAATTATCAATGGCATCAGGACCACAAGGAGGCGGCTCCCAGCGTAAGAAAATATTCGGAATCGGAAAAGAATGCGTTTTACGACTGGCTGGGCCAGGCGGAGGTGCGCCATTTTTCCAAAGGGGATACCATACGCAAAGAACTTCAAACCTTCCTGAGCGTTGAGCCGGGAAGAGAGGGAATGGTTCTTCCCATGTATGACAGCGGAAATTATATGGGAAATATCTGTATCCTCGGGGCTTCGCCGTCTTTCTTAAACAGACCGGGGGAATATCAGAATCTGGCCGAGCTGGGACGTGTGATCCAGGGGCAGCTCAATCAGCAGCAGCATGATATTGCCAGCAGGGCAAAGTCGGAATTCCTCTCCCGGATGAGCCACGAGATCCGAACTCCCATGAACGGAATTATCGGTATGACGACTATTGCGCTGCACAAGGATCAGACCCCCGAGCGGATTCTGGACTGCCTGCAGAAAATCCAGTCTTCTTCCGATTATTTGCTGGGACTGATCAATGATATTCTCGATATGTCCAAAATCGAGAGCGGCAAGATGAAGCTCGAACCCTTTAACTTCAATATGGATGAAATGCTGAGCACGATCCGTGAACTGATCCTGCCCCAGGCAACGGCCAAGGGCATCCGTTTCATTCAGGACATTGATTTGACGAACCGCTGGTTTGTCGGAGACAGAATGCGGATCAGCCAGGTACTGATCAATCTTCTGGGCAATGCGGTGAAATTCACGCCGGAAGGCGGAAGGATCACGCTCACCATAAAAGAGGCGTCTGCCCCGAATGAGAGCAGTTCCCTCTATTTTGCGGTGAAGGATACGGGAACCGGTATTGCCAGGGAAGAGCAGGACCGGGTATTCCGCTCCTTTGAACAGGCGGCCAACAGAAACCCGTCCAAGCAGCAGGGAACCGGACTTGGGCTTTCCATCAGCAGCAGGCTGATCCAGCTGATGGGGAGCAGCATTCAGCTGGAAAGCGCTCTGGGTAAGGGAAGTACGTTCAGCTTTACCATTTCCCTGGCTCCCGGAGAGGATGAGCAGGCGAAGTCGGAAAGGGAGGAAATCTCTTTTGAAGGCTTCCATGTTCTTGTGGTGGAGGACAATGAGCTGAATGCGGAAATTGCGCAGTGCCTGCTGGAGGAGAGAGGTTTTGCGGTTGACTGCGTATATGACGGATCCCAGGCGGTGGAACGCATCCGCACCACCGAGCCAGGAACCTATGACGTGATTTTGATGGATATTATGATGCCGGTCATGGACGGGCTGGAGGCGACCCGCACCATCCGGGGCATGGAGCGGCAGGACTGCCAGACCATACCCATTATCGCCATGTCTGCGAACGCCTTTGACGATGACTTGAAGGAGTCCGTAAAATGCGGTATGAACGGGCATTTGTCCAAACCCGTGGAAGTGGATAAGCTATACGAAACGCTGAATGCGGTGATCCGCAGCGGGCCCGGCTGACATTCCGGGCCCGGAATATTTTTGAGTATGTTGGAGATCCTGGGATGAATACACATTTCGGGGAAAGGAAGGAAAGAAACATGCAGGACAGAGAACGGAGAATGGCGACGGAGGGAATCGGCAGGCTGATGATCAGTATGGCGGTTCCTTCCGTTATCGCACAGGTGATCAATATTTTATACAGCGTGGTGGACCGAATTTATATCGGTCATATTCAGGGAGTGGGAATGGAGGCGCTGACCGGCGTGGGCGTGACCTTCCCGATCATCACGCTGATCTCGGCCTTTTCGGCCTTTGCGGGTGCCGGCGGAGCGCCCCTTGCGGCCATATGGCTTGGAAAGGGTGACAGGAAGCGGGCGGAAAAGATCCTGGGCAACGGCGTTACCATGCTGATCTTTTTCACCGTGGTTCTGATGGTATTTTTTTATGCCTTTGAGAGACCGCTGCTTTATCTGTTCGGTGCCAGCGACGCTACCATCGGCTATGCCGTGAGTTATATTTCCATCTATCTGGGAGGAACGATTTTCGTGGAGCTGGCGCTTGGCCTCAATGCTTTCATTATCTCCCAGGGGCAGTCCCGGACGGCTATGACGGCGGTGCTCATCGGTGCGGCCTCCAACATCATCCTGGATCCAATTTTTATCTTTGTATTCGGCATGGGCGTTAAGGGAGCGGCCTGCGCAACCGTGATCTCCCAGGCCTTAAGCGCTGCCTGGACCGTGGGATTTCTGGTGAGTAAGAGATCGTCCCTTACCATCAAGCTGCAGGCAATGAAGCCGGATTTTCCCGTGATCGGAAGAGTGATGGCCCTTGGGATCTCTCCCTTCATTATGCGGGCCACGGAGAGCGCCATCAGCATCGTGCTAAACAGCGGTCTGCAGAAGTACGGCGGAGATGTTTATGTGGGGTCTCTTACCATCATGCAGAGCGTGATGCAGATGTATTCGGCTCCTCTGGGGGGCTTTACTCAGGGCGTACAGCCCATTATCAGCTACAACTTCGGGGCGGGAAATTTTGACCGGGTAAAAAAGCTTTACCGGAGCATGATTGCCAGCAGCTTTCTGTTTGCCGCCGCAGCCACCGTGCTGGTAATGATTTTTCCCGGTTTTTTTGCCGCCCTGTTCACAAACGATGCGGAGCTGATCGCACTGGTGGAGGATATGATGCCCATCTTCATGTGCGGCATGCTGATCTTTGGCCTGCAGCAGGGAATCCAGCCCACCTTCCTTGCGCTGGGACAGGCGAAGATTTCCCTGTTTATCGCAGTGTTCCGGAAGGTGATCCTGCTGATACCGCTGGCGCTTATCCTTCCGCTTAAGTTCGGCGTCATGGGAATCTACTATGCGGAGCCCGTGTCGGATGTGATTTCAGCCGTGACGGCGACGGTTCTGTTTCTGCTGAATATCAAAAAGATCGTTTCCAGGGAGACGCTGCAGAAGATCGCATAAAAAACCATTGTTTTGCAGATAAAAGTCTGCTATAATCGTGGTGTTACGAAATTGAGAATCAATTATTTCAGATCTAAGGAGAGAAAAAATGAAAGGTAATATCGTAGTTGGACAGTCAGGCGGCCCCACAGCCGTAATCAACTCTTCGGTTGCCGGCGTGTATGCGGCAGCGAAGCAGATTGGCGTAAAAAAAGTATATGGTATGGTACATGGTATCGAGGGATTTCTGGAGGACAAGCTGATCGAGCTTGAGCCTTATCTGGAGGATCCCACGGGAATCGAGCTTTTAAAGAGGACTCCCTCCGCATTCCTGGGTTCCTGCCGTTTCAAGATGCCCAAGATCGAGGGCAACGAGGCGGTTTACGAGAAGGTGTTCGAGATCATGGAGAAGCATGACATTGAGTGTCTGTTCTATGCGGGCGGCAATGATTCCATGGATACCGTGAAGATGCTGTCCGATTATGCGGCGGCGCACGGAAAGCCTCAGAGATTCATGGGCGTTCCCAAGACCATTGACAATGACCTGCCTGTGACAGATCACTGTCCCGGCTACGGCAGTGCCGCTAAATATATTGCTTCCAGCCTTAAGGAAGTGATCCGGGACAACGAGTCCTTCGGGGCTAAGAAGCCCACGGTCTGCATCGTGGAGATCATGGGACGCAACGCAGGCTGGCTTACTGCGGCAGCGGCTCTTGCAAAGGGAGACGACTGCAGCGGAGCGGATGCGATTTATCTTCCCGAGAAAGTATTTGACATCGACGCGTTTATGGCAAAGGTAAAGCATCTGGGAGAGACCAAGTCCTCTGTCGTGATCGCTGTTTCCGAGGGCGTACACATTGCGGACGGACGTTATGTGTGTGAGCTGGCAAACGAGAATGTTGCAGTGGATGCATTCGGCCACAAGCAGATGTCCGGAACGGCGGCTTATCTGGCACAGCTGGTTGCGGCGCAGACCGGACTCAAGGCAAGAGCTATCGAGTTCTCCACGCTTCAGAGAGCGGCTACGCATCTCGCTTCCCTGACCGATATCAACGAGGCATTCCAGGTGGGACATGACGCAGTGCTCGCTGCGGAAGCCGGCAAGACCGGCATGATGATCACCCTTGACAGGAACGGAGATGATCCTTATCAGTGCGGAACAAGCGCATACGACATCCATGCGATTGCAAACGTGGAGAGATCGGTTCCCGCAGGGTGGATTACGGAGGACGGATGCGGCCTGACAGAGGATTACATCAAGTACGCAAGACCTCTGATCATGGGCGAGCTGCTGCCGATGTTCGTGAACGGAACACCCCGTCATCTGGTACGTAAGTAGGAAAGGGCTGTTCCCGAAGATTTTTGTGAATAAGAAGGCTGTTGCTCCATGGAGTGGCAGCCTTTATTTTTAAAGGAGGTTATCATGAGCAAGCGATTAGTGAATCCCTATCTTCCCTCCTGGGAATATATTCCGGACGGGGAGCCTTATGTCTTTGAAGGGAGAGTCTATGTGTACGGCTCCCATGACCGCTTTAACGGCCAGTCGTACTGTATGAACGATTATGTGTGCTGGTCAGCGCCGGAAGAGGATCCGGGGGACTGGCGTTACGAGGGAGTTATCTACAAAAAGACGGACGATCCCCTTAATCCGGAAGGAGAGATGCATCTTTTTGCCCCGGATGTGACCAGGGGACCGGATGGAAGGTATTATCTCTATTATGTGCTGAACCGGGTGAGTATCGTTTCCGTGGCCGTCTGTGACAGCCCTGCGGGAAAGTATGAGTTTTACGGTTATGTGCACTATCCGGACGGAACCCGCCTGGGAGAGCGGGAAGGGGATGAGCCGCAGTTTGACCCCGGAGTCTTGACAGAGGGGGCGAAAACCTATCTGTATACCGGCTTCTGCCCGGCGGACGATGCGGGAAGGAGCGGCCCCATGGTCACGGTTCTTTGTGAGGATATGCTGACAGTGCTGGAAGAACCGCACACACTTATACCCAGCGCTCCCTACAGTGCGGGCAGCGGCTTTGAGGGCCATGAATTCTTCGAGGCGCCTTCCATCCGCAGGCGGGGAGATACCTACTATTTTATTTATTCCTCCATTGTGTTCCACGAGCTGTGCTATGCGGTGAGTGACAGTCCCGCAGAGGGCTTTGTTTACGGCGGTGTGATCGTCAGCAACAATGACATGAATATCGATACCTACAAGCCTGCGGACAGGCCCATGTTCTACGGCGGCAATAATCATGGAAGCATTGTGCAGATCAAGGAGGACTGGTTTATCTTTTATCACAGGCATACAAACGGCACCAATTTCAGCAGACAGGGCTGTGCGGAGAGGATACGCTTCAGGGAGGATGGGAGTATTCCCCAGGTGGAGATGACCTCCTGCGCCGGCCTTGCCCCGCTTCCCGGGAGAGGGGAGTATCCGGCTTACCTTGCCTGTAATCTCTTCTGCGACACGCAGTGCCTTTATACCGGAATTCCGGGAGAACGGCTGGACGAGCGTTTTCCCAAGATCACCCAGGACGGGGAGGACGGAGACGAGAATGCCGGTTACATAGAAAACATGAAGGATGGGGCCACTGCGGGCTTCAAATATTTTGACTGCAAGGGGATAAAGCGGATCGGGATTAAGACGCGGGGAAACTGTGAAGGCTTCTTTGAGGTGAAGACCGAATGGGACGGGGATGTCCTTGGACGGATTCCTGCAGAGGAATCCGGTCAGTGGAGAGAGGTTTTTGCGGAGCTTGCGATACCTGACGGCGTGCATGCGCTTTATTTTACCTACAGGGGAAGAGGCGGGGCGAGTCTTGGGGCGATTCTGTTTGAATAGGAGATGTTGAGAAAGGAGAGAAAGACCATGAAGTATCAAAATCCGGTTATACCGGGATTTTATCCTGACCCGAGTATCTGCAGGGTGGGAGAGGATTATTATCTAGCAAACAGCACATTTGAGTTTTTTCCGGGAGTTGTCATATCCCACAGCAGGGATCTGGTGCACTGGAGGCAGATCGGGCATTGCATCAGCAGGAACTCCCAGCTAAAGCTGGCTGAGGGGCACATGAACAATACGGGAATTTTTGCCCCCACGATCCGCTATCACGAAGGGATTTTCTATATGGTTGTAACGAACGTGGCTGAGGGAGGCGGGAATTTCTATATGTGGACGAAAGATCCTGCCGGAGAGTGGTCCGACCCTGTCTTTTTGAACACGCCCGGTATCGACCCGTCCTTTTTCTTTGATGACGACGGGAAGGCTTATTATACGGGAACGGGGAGCCCGGAGATTTACCTGAGGGAGATTGATTTTGAAAAGGGCGAGCTGGTGGGGGAGACGGTGAAACTGTGGGCAGGCACGGGCGGCGCTTACCCGGAGGGACCTCATATTTACAAGAAAAACGGGTGGTATTATCTGTTGATTTCAGAGGGAGGGACGGAGCGGTGCCACATGCTGACCATGGCCCGCAGCCGGAATCTGAAGGGGCCTTATGAGCCCTGTCCGGACAATCCGGTCATGACCAACCGGAGCCTGCGGCTTGCCCTGGAATCCGTGGGGCATGCGGACCTGGTGGAGGATCCCCGGGGAAACTGGTGGGCCGTCTGTCTTGGAACAAGGCCCTTTGGATATCCCCCGAAGCATAATCTGGGACGGGAGACCATGCTGGTTCCGGTGGACTGGAGCGGCGACTGGCCGGTGTTCGGGGATCATGGGAGAGTTTTGGAGGAGTTTGAGACGGATCTTCTGCCGAAATCCGCAGAGATCCCGGATGATTCGCAGAATTCTTATCATGACGATTTCACCTCGGAAAAAATGGATCCGGGCTGGAATTATATTTATAACCCGGACTGGTCCCTGTATGAGAGGAGTGCGAAGGGACTTTGCCTGCACGGAAATGAAAAGAGCCTGAAGGATGCGTCGGTGATCGCCTGGATCGGGAGAAGGCAGCGGCACCATGTAAGCGAGACGAAAGTGACTCTGGAATTTCCCTGTGCGCAGGACGGGGAGGAAGCGGGCCTGACTGTTTTTATGAATAACAGACATCACTACGAGGCGGCGGTTGTCTGCAGGGGCGGAAAGCGAAAGCTGATATTCCGGAGGCAGATCGGTTCCCTGGAGAAGACGGAGTGTGAGCTGGACTGCGGGGAGGCTCAGGTCACCTTGAGGCTGGAATCGGATCTGGATGTTTATCGTTTCAGCTGTCAGAAGAAGGACGGAAGCTGGGAGAGCCTGGGAGAAGGCGAGGTGCAGTATCTGACCACGGAGGTCGGCGGGCATTTTACCGGAAACTACATAGCCCTTTACAGCTGCGGTAATGGGAAACAATGTCAGGCGGGAGCTCTTTTTACGGATTTCTCCTATGAGGGAAAAAATGCGGAAAAATGATGTGACAGAAAGTCGCATTTCGCAAAGAAATGGGAGGAATTGATGTAGGTAATAGAAAATCAGAGTGATATAGTAAAGATAAGGTGACAGGATATGGGGCAGGAGATCATCAAAAAGTTTGCGGCGCTCAGATGCGACGTGATGTGTGAGTGCAAAAGCATCAGTACGCCGCTGGATTCCACAAGAGACTTCCACAATCATGACGGGCACGAGATTCTGCTGGTTTTGAACGGCATCATGAATCTCTATACGGAGGCCGGGGGAGTGAAGCTGGAAAGGGGAGATCTTGCCTGTGTGCATGAATATGATTTTCACAGGGGAGAGCTGGTCACGAAGGAGAGATATGACCGTATTGTGATCAATATCAGGGAAAACCGTTTTGCCCGGCTTCAGGAAACCTGTGCGGAGCTTGACTCCTGTTTTCCGAAATATCCGTCCAGTCCGCTGCGGGTAATGCATCTTAAGGAGCATGAGATGGAAGAGATGGAGGAATATGCGCAGGCGCTGCAGGAGAGCCTTGCGGGAAAAAGGCCGGGTGACGGGCTTGTAGCGGATGCTTATCTGAAGCTGATCCTGGTTGTGATCCTGCGGCGTTCCATGGAGTGGGAGCTGGGGTGTCATGCGGAGATTATGCCGCAGCTGGTGGTGGAGACCTTTTCCTATATCGAGGAGCATCTGACACAGGAGATCACTCTGAAAAAGCTGGAAGAGCACATTCATCACAGCGGGACCTACATCAGCCGCTGCTTTAAGAGGATCACGGGGATCTCTCTTCAACAGTTTATTCTGGCGAAGAAGATCACCCTTTCCTGCAGACTGCTTCGGGAGGGGTATGCGCCGGGCGAGGTGTGCTATATGACAGGGTTCAATAATTACTCCAACTATTCCAGGACATTTTCCAAGCAGATGGGGCTGTCGCCAAAAAAATATCAGATGATGAGCAGATGACGTCCGCCGGGAGACGAACAGGACGGGCGTTCACCAACGTATTGGGAAAGGAGCAGAGCTACAAAATGGAACAGAAAAAGGATGGAATGAATTACGCACCCAAGGGAAAGCCGTCGCCGGTAGTTGCACCGGGAGAATTCTGCATTGCGGCCATAGCGCTGGATCACGGGCATATCTATGGGATGTGCAACGGACTTACGGAGGCGGGAGCGAAGGTGAAATGGGTCTATGACCCGGATGCGGAGAAGGTCCGCAGATTCCTGGAAGCCTTCCCGGAGGCAAAGGCGGCCTCCGGCGAGGAGGAGATCTTAAGCGATCCGGAGGTGAAGCTGGTATGCGGGGCTGCCGTGACCAGCGAGCGGTGTGCTCTGGGCCTTCGGGCAATGGCGGCGGGAAAGGATTATTTCACGGACAAGGCGCCGCTCACTTCCCTGGAGCAGCTGGAGGCGGCCAGGGAGATGGTGAAGAAGACCGGAAGAAAATATATGGTTTATTACAGCGAGCGCATCCATGTGGAGGCGGCTGTCTTTGCGGGACAGCTCATCGAGGAGGGCGCTATCGGCACGCCCATTCATATTGACGGCTTCGGGCCTCACCGGATCGGGAATCCCAAGGGCAGGCCGGAGTGGTTTTTTGAGAAGGAGAAATACGGCGGCATCCTGTGTGATATCGGAAGCCATCAGATCGAGCAGTTCCTTTTTTACTGCGGTGTGAAGGACGCAAAGGTTTCCTACAGCCAGGTTGGGAATTATGACCATCCGGATTATCCGGAGCTCGAGGATTTCGGAGATGCGGTGCTTGTGGGCGACAACGGGGCAACCCAGCATTTTCGAGTGGACTGGTTTACGCCTGACGGACTCTCCACCTGGGGAGACGGCAGAACCTTTATCCTCGGGACAAAGGGCTACATAGAGCTTCGAAAGTATGTGAACGTCGGCACCGGGGACGGAACCAGCAATCATGTCTTTCTGGTAAATCAGGACGGGGAGCAGCATTTCGAGGTGAGCGGAAAGGTTGGTTATCCCTATTTCGGACAGCTGATCCTGGACTGCATCAACCGCACGGAAAACGCCATGACCCAGGAGCATGCCTTTAAGGCGGCTGAGCTGTGCGTCCGGGCCGAGCTTCAGGCGGTGAAAGTGAAATAGACCAGATGGGTCAAAAAAGCAGAAAGGTGCGTGAGTTGGAATGATCAATGTAGCGATCGTGGGAACAGGAAATATTGCAAACGTACATATGGGAGGTCTGCTGACCTTCCCGGACCGGTGCAGGGTGGTGGCTCTGTGCGATATTTATCCGGAAAAGGCGCAGGCCATGAAGGAAAAATATCAGCTGGACTGTCAGGTGTTTGCGGACCATCACGCCATGCTGGATTCCGGAATCAAAATCGATCTTGTGCATGTGTGCACGCCGCCCTATGTTCACTGTGAGATTGCGGTGGACAGTATGGATAAGGGATGTAATGTGGTGGTGGAAAAGCCGATGGCCACCTGCCTTGCGGAGTGCGACAGGATGCTGGAGGCCGAGGAGCGTAACGGCGTGACCATGGCCTGTATCGCCCAGAACCGTTTCCGGAATTCCATTTACCGGCTGAAAAAGACGCTGGACAGTAATCTGGCGGGGAAAATCTGTCTGGCAAAGGTGGAGTCCGCATGGTGGAGAGGACATTGCTATTATGACCTGTGGTGGAGAGGAACCTGGGAGAAGGAGGGCGGCGGCCCTACCCTGAATCATGCGGTGCATCATATTGACATGCTGAACTGGCTGGAGGGCAGGCTTCCGGAATCGGTAATGGCAATGCTTACCAATGTGATGCATGACAATGCGGAGGTGGAGGATCTCTCTCTCGCCTGTCTGCGCTATGAGGACGGAAGCCTGGCCCAGATCACAAGCTCGGTGGTGCATCACGGGGAAGAGCAGGGAATCGAGCTGCAGTGTGCGGATGCGAAGCTTTCCGCCCCCTGGGAGGTGAAGGCCGAGGTCAGTCAGGCCAACGGGTTCCCAAAGAAGGAGGGAAACGCGGAGCTGACACAGAAGCTTCAGGAGTATCAGGAGAGCATTCCGGCTCTTGCCTGGGAGGGCCATGCCGGGGAGATCGACGACGTGCTCACCTCTCTGGAGACGGGGGAGAGGCCGCTGATCACCGGGGAGGATGGAAAGAGGACCGTGGAGGTAATCACGGGTATCTACAAATCCGGCTTTACCGGCCAGCTGGTGAAATTCCCCATCAGCCCGGAGGATGAGTATTATACCTTTGAGGGAATTCTGAAAAATGCCGTGCATTTTTATGAGAAAACCGCTTCCGTCGAGAATTTCGGGGAAGAGCGGATCACGGTGGGAAGTTATTGACAGAGGGAACAGACATGGATATTTTGCGGATCGGAATCATCGGGATTGGAAATATGGGCAGCGCCCATGCGGTGCAGATTTTTCAGAACCGGGTAAAGGGTGTCAGGCTTACCGCAGTGTGCGATAGTAACAGGGACCGTCTCGCATGGGCCGGGGAACGCTTCGGAGGAGAGGTTTATCGATATGAAGAGTATGAGGCGCTTCTTGACGGAGGCAGGGTTGATGCCGTGCTGATTGCAACGCCCCACAATCTTCATCCGGTGATTGTGACGGCGGCCTTCGAAAGAAAGCTTCACGTGCTCACGGAAAAACCGGCCGGGGTGGACAGGGCAAGTGCGGCCCGGATGAATCATGCGGCCCGACAGAGCGGGACAGTGTTCGGGATCATGTATAATCAGCGCACCAACCCGCTCTACGGGAAGCTTCGGGCCCTGGTACAGGAGGGAGCGCTTGGGGAGATCAAGCGGTTTGTCTGGATTATCAATAACTGGTATCGGACTCAGGCCTATTACGATTCCGGCAGCTGGCGGGCCACCTGGAACGGGGAGGGCGGCGGCGTGCTCCTGAATCAATGCCCCCACAATCTGGATATCTGGCAGTGGATTATGGGAATGCCAAAAAGGATCAGGGCTTTCTGTAATGTGGGGCATTTTCATGAGATTGCGGTGGAGGACGATGCCACCATCTATGCGGAGTATGACAATGGCGCCAGTGCGGTCTTTATCACCTCCACCGGAGAATACCCCGGGACCAACCGTATGGAGATCAGCGGAACCAGAGGAAAGGCAGTGGTGGAAAACGGCGAGTTAAAGCTCTTCTTGCTGGAAAAGGATGAGCGTGAGATCTGCTTTTCCTCACCTAAGGGGATGCCCGAGGAAAAGGTGATCTGTGAAACAATAGCGCAGCAGGGGTCAGGCGGAGGCCATCTCGAGATTTTGCAGAATTTCGCTGACACAGTACTCCGTGGAGGGGAGCTGATTGCACCGGGAGAGGAAGGAATCCGGGGGCTTACCATCAGCAACGCCGCTTATCTGTCCTCCTGGAAGGATGACTGGGTTTCTCTTCCCCTGGATGAGGAGGAATTTCTGGGATTTCTGGAGAAAAAGCGGGACGAGGAGACTGTGGCTTCCAGGAAGGAGCAAAGAGAGAGTATGTCGGAGGGGTATTCCGAGAGGTGGAGCGTCAGGTGGTGAGGGTGAGCGGCATCTTTCATCAGGCGGAAAATGAATGGAGGAATATGGATAGAAAATGGACAAAGTGAAAATCGGAATTATCGGAATCGGAAATATGGGAAGCGGCCACTGCGGAACCCTGCTGAAAGGGACGATAGAGAATGCGGAGCTTGCCGCCGTGGCGGACGTGAAGGAGAACCGCAGGAAATGGGCGGCGGAAAATCTTCCGGACTGCGTTAAAATTTATGAGAGTGATAAGGAGCTGATCCAGTCCGGGAGCTGCGATGCCGTTCTGATCGCCGTGCCCCACTATCAGCATCCGGAGATTACGATCCGGGCCCTTGAGGCAGGCCTTAACGTGCTCTGTGAAAAGCCGGCCGGCGTTTACACAAAGCAGGTGCGGGAGATGAACGAGGCAGCGGCTAAGAGCGATAAGGTATTTGCCCTGATGTTTAATCAGCGCACGGATCACAGATACCGCAAGATGCACGAGCTGGTTCAAAGCGGGGAGCTTGGGGAGATCAAGCGTGTGAACTGGATCATCACTGACTGGTACCGGACCCAGCTCTACTATGATTCCGGCCAGTGGAGAGGAACTTGGGACGGGGAGGGCGGCGGCGTACTGCTGAACCAGTGTCCCCACCAGCTGGATCTGATCCAGTGGATCTGCGGAATGCCCTCCAAGGTGAGAGCCTATTGTCATGAGGGAAAATGGCATGACATCGAGGTGGAGGATGACGTGACCGCTTATCTGGAATATCCCAACGGCGCAACAGGAGTTTTTGTCACCTCAACGGGAGAGGCACCCGGGACGAACCGTTTCGAGATTGACCTGACGAAAGGACAGCTGGTGTGTGAGAACGGCTCTCTGACCTGCTACCGGATGGAGGATGAGAGAGAGTTCATGTTTTCCGCAACCGAGGGTTTTGCCCAGCCAAAGGGCGAGCTCTTTGAGCCGGAGACGGACGGACTAAGCCCCCAGCATGAGGGCGTGATCCGGGCCTTTGTGGACTGCATCCTGAAAGGGACGCCCCTTGTGGCGGATGGAAAAGAGGGAATCAACGGGCTTACGCTCTCCAATGCCATGCATCTGTCGAGCTGGCTGGGATGCGAGGTTACGCTTCCGTTGGATGAGGATCTCTTTTTACAGGAGCTGAACAAAAAGCGTGCTTCCTCAAAGAAGAAAACGGGAGTGAAGGAGCTTACTCTAAACGTGGACGGAACGTATGGAAACAGGTAATAATAAAAAGCCGCTCCCCGGTAAAGTGGAATTTACCGGGGAGCGGCCTTTTCGTCCATCATCCATGTACGTTCCAGAAGCGATTCGGAACGTTGCAGTGCCTCAAGCACACCGCTCCATTTCGGATTATCGATTGCGTTGAAAAATTCCCAGGCTATTTCCTGATTTGGGATAGAAACTTCCTCCGTGATTTCGTCAAAGGTTAAATATCCAAGGTGAATCAGCAAGGTGAGGATATCGTCCTTTGTGGAGAATGTAGTCATATCGTTTTGGAATTTCCGGGTGTTTATTTTATACCGTGCATTCCCGAGCATGATTGTAATTGCTTCCTTCAAACCGTCAAAATTCATATCAATATAGATTTTCAAAGCTTCGTAGGTTTCTGTGCCGGTCCAGTAGCTTTTGAATTTTTTACGGCGCATTACGTCAACAACGGACTTGGGATTGTAAATGTGCTGTCCATTTAAAAGATATCCGTCATACCATTGCTGAACGGCAGAAAAATCGATATTTTCCCGTGTACAAAGCGTAAGAACCTCTTTTTCCGTAAAACCAAAGAATTCTGCCAGTTCAGCCGGATCGAGCATTGAATATTCGTCAAAAATATTAATGGCAGAATGATCTCCATATTTCTTTATGGGAAGAATACCTGTCATATATGCCAGCTCAACATAGTCCTGCCCCTTGAAAAGGCCTCTGAGAAAATCAAGATATTTTTTTTGCACTTCGTTGTTGTCCGGGGCAAGACGGAAGATACAATCCCATTCGTCTATGATGAATACAAACCCTTCTTTAGTCTGGGCAAAAATCTGTTTCAGAACATTCGGAAGACCATATTGATCCACGGTAAAACAATTGCCATATTCGGCGTATAACTCGTTAATAACAGCCTCCTGGATTTTGCTGATAAAGATGGCAGGATGGGAATCATGGAACAGGAACTGCTGGATATCAAGACGAATCACATTGTGCTGATTTAAATGGATGCCAAAGGACTTATCCTTCTCAATCTCCCTGTTCAAAAACAATCCATGGGAAGAACAGCCTTTACTGTAATAGGCTGTCAACATATCTGCAGCCATGGATTTTCCAAAACGGCGGGGACGGCTTACACACAAATTTTTCTGCTTTGTATGTAAAACTCGGTTCGTATAAGAAATGAGTCCTGTTTTATCCAGATAGATCATAGAGTTTACGGCTTCTTCAAATGCAATATTTCCGGGATTTACATAAATTCCCATAGGCTTACGCTCCTTCCTTATACGGGCAGTTCCATTTCGTCCTTCATTGCGACAAAACCATATTTCTCATACAAAGGCCGTCCCATGTCTGTGGCCTCCAGGGAAATATGGGTAATCCCCCTGTCCCTTGCGTCGTTCACCAGCAGATCCAGCATCTTAAAGGCGATCCCTTTTCTCCTGTAACGGGGATGAGTATACATATTCATGATATATGCCTTGTTCCCGCTGGGATTGTGACAGGTGGGCATCACCTGATAAAAGCTGATGCCGCCTGCTCCCACAAAGCGATCCTGGTCAAAAATCAGATACGCAATGTGAGTGCCCAGGCCGAGAGCCTTTTTATAATAGTGGAAGGACTGCTCCTTCACTTCACTCAGATCGGCCTCGTCGGAGAGACGGTTGGCCGCCCGCAGTACTTCGATTCTGGTCTCCATCAACAGAGCGAGATCTTCCATTGTAGCTCTTTTGTATAATAATTCCATAAAAATCTCCGATAGATAAGGATCTGATGCTTTTCCACATGATGTTTGTTGACTGTTTCGCACTCCCGGCATCTTAATATCAGTATAACACGGGACAGGCAGAATAATAAACAAATTTATTCCTGCGGGCAACGAGCCAAGCGGGCATGCTTGCATGCACATTCATGACAATAGAAAGCTTGCTTTCTATTGTATGGCGACTGCCGCAGGGGTCAATACCCCGCATATCAAAGATATGTTGCGCTCTGCTGCGTTGCAAGTTTGATGCCCCGTCAGCTTGCTGCGGGGTTGTTGACTTCTGATGGTTTGTTGACTTATATATAAAATTTGAAAAAATAATTCAAGTGACAGAATCTGTCGCTTTAGAATGCTATAATTAGAAAAAATGACTGCTTTGAAAATGACAGCTTGAATGAAAGCTCTTTTGTAATTCACTTTGAAATGATATAATAGTTTCATCAGGGGGGGGGTACGTACATTGGAAGAGGGAAAGGGAGATAAAATTGGCAGAGTGCTGCAGATTTATGCGAAACTGTCAGATGGATATGTGGTAAACCGATCGGAAGAAGCACGGCGCTACAGGGTGAACGAGCGCAGTATCCAGAGGGATATCGATGATATCAGAAGCTTTCTGGATACGGATTCGGTGCGGACGGGGAACATGAATTCGATTGTGTATGACCGGCGGCATAAGGGATACCGGCTGGAGACGCTTTATAACCTGAAATTGAAAAACAGCGAAGTTCTGGCTCTGTGTAAGATTTTGCTGGACAGCCGGGCTTTTACGAAAAATGAAATGACCGGGATGCTGGACAAGCTGATCAATTGCTGCGTTCCAAAGAGTAATCAAAAGCTGGTGCGGGACCTGATTGGCAACGAGGAGTTTCATTATGTGGAGCCCCGGCACAAGTCAGAGTTTATCGATAAAATGTGGGATATCGGGCAGGCGGTGCGCGGGTCTCGATATATCGAGATCGAATATCTCCGGATGAAGGATAAAGAGCTTGTCCGCCGGAAGGTGAAGCCGGTGGCCATCATGTTCTCGGAATACTATTTTTACCTGACGGCGTTTATTGACGATGATGCGGTGAAAAAGGATTTTGACGTGCTGGACGATTCCTTCCCTACCATATACCGGATTGACCGGATCCGGTCTTTCCGGGTGCTGGAAGAGCGGTTCCATATCCCCTACGGCAGCCGTTTTGAGGAAGGGGAGTTCCGCAAGCGGGTGCAGTTTATGTACGGTGGGAAGCTGCAAAAGGTGAAATTCAAATATAGCGGATTGGATATCGACGCGGTGCTGGACAGGCTGCCGACGGCCAGGATCCTGGATGAGGAGGATGGGGTTTATACCGTCAGCGCCGAGGTGTTCGGGAAGGGGATTGACATGTGGTTAAGGAGCCAGGGGGAGAATATCAAAATGATGTAACTTGTTGAACAGGTAAAATGGACAATCAGATAAATGAGAAGGTGGCACATAAGATGAGAAATGCAGTAAGGATAGTCTGTGATCCGGTTACAGGCTCTATTTCGTATTTTTTTAGAAATGAGATGGGAGAGTGGATGGTTTTAACAGGCAGCTCTCCCCTTTCGAGACGGTACTATACCAGAACAACAATTGAAGAGAGGCACAAAGACATCGTTGAAAAGCTTGATGAAATCTATAACAGAAAGAATAAAGGGTTGGATATTTTTTTTGAAGGCACGTCAGCTAATTATAACTTCATTGCAGGCGCTGTAAAAAAATATCTTCCTGGCCGCGATATTGTATGTAAGCTCAAAGTGACAAAGATTGCGGTTGTGGGGAAAAAGGGATCAGGGAAATCCACATTGATTGAGGGGATCGCCAGGGAAAAAGGGGATTCGTTTGAAATTAAAACGAGTGAGAAGTGTATTCGCTATATAGATAAGAACAATAATATTGAATGGATAGAATTAAGGGGAATTGCTTTCTCTGCCATACAGGATCTGGCAAAAGAGGATTTGTCAACGGTTATTTATTGTGTTTCCGGCGATGCAGGGCGCATTGAGGATAAAGAAAAAGAATTTATAGAAAAAATAAGGACTTCGTTATCGCCGGTTAAAGTTCTGACGGTTCTGACGAAATGCTACAAGGAGGAAGTACAGAAGATCCTTGACGAAATAGAAAAGCTGACGAATCATGTGGAAGCTTTTCCGGTGCTGGCCAAAGAATACAAAGCAAGCGAAAGGGAGCATGCAATGGCCGCTTCTTATGTCGTTGCTCCGTTTGGCCTGAAAGAATTATGCGCATTCGTGTTTGAAGGCAAGAAGCTTCAGCGCCAGTTTCAGAATGAGTTGAAAACCGCGACAACATACATTGCGCCAAAGAAGGGTAAGCCTGATGGCGGAGAAGAGAAAAAGACGGTTGAAACAGGAAAAATTGTTGTTCCGAAGGCCGTCAGAAATAACAGTCCCCAAGAGAAGAGACAGACTTCTCAGGTAACCGTGACAAAGCCTGCTGATCTTCCAGAAAAGAAACCGGTGTTCCGAAAAATAGCCGTCGTAGGGAAAAAAGGTGTGGGAAAAACCACATTGATTGAAGAAATGGGGAACCATACAGGGCGGCCTTTCCGGAAAACAGACGGCAGGGGTTATGCGCTGTATGAAGATCAAAAAGGCAGCCTTCAATGGTATGAGGTGAAGGGAATCGATCTGGGAAAGGATAAGCTGGAAGAGGCGTACAGGACGGTAAAAGAGTTGGCTGCGGGCGGACTGAATACGATTTTTTATTGCATGCCCGGAGGCATTGGCAGAATAGAGGATTTAGAAGCGGATTTTGTAAGAAGGCTGACTGCGGAATATCCAGGGGTCTCAGTGGTGATAGTCCTTACAATGTGTTATAAGGAAGAGGGAGCCATTCAGGATATGGTAAATGAGGTGAAAAAGCGGTTTGTAAAGACAGAGATTGTTCAGATACTGGCCAGAGACTATAAGACCAGGATTAAAATTCCGGCAACAGGAGAAAACCGGATAGTTCCGGCATTCGGACTGGATTCCATCTGCCGGTATGCTGACGGGGATAAATAGATGAAAAAGATAGAGATTATCGTCATGGGCAAAACGGGTACGGGAAAATCCACTTTGATCAATGCCGTTCTGGAAGAGGATCTGGCTCCTACCAGCACGGGAAAGCCTGTTACCAGAGAAAACGAAGTATACTCGAAGAAGATGCTGCTGCCTGTGGGAGCGAATGACAATGGCAGGTACGGCAGTATAGCATGCAGGGTTGACATGTATGACACGGTGGGGCTGGAGATTGACCATGCGATTACGGACAGGACTCTCAATGAAATAAAAACCCACATTGAAAAGGCGAAAACAAGGACGAATCCTTTGGACATTCATGTCGTCTGGTTTTGTGTGAATGAGCAATGTAATCACTTTGAAGATTATGAGCTGGAATTGATACGGAAGCTGTCGATAGACTACGAAATTCCTTTTATTCTCGTATTGACGCAATGCGTTTCAGAAGGGGAAGGAGAATTGGAGAAACAGATCAAAAATGCGGTACCGGAAGTTCCAATAAGGTGTATATTGGCCAAAGACTACCGGGTGAGGGGCGGGGTAATTCCGGCATATGGAATACAGGATTTGCTGCGGACCAGTGTTGTGGATTATCAGGCGTTGAAGATCGAGATACTGGAAAAGAAATTAGAGATACTGGAAAAGAAATCAGATGTTTCGCATGAGGACAGAAAAGCCCATATTCGTTGCATGGAAGAAACGGGAAATGGGATTATTTCTGATTATGCGTCGTCAGCGGAAAAGATCGGGTTTATTCCGGGTGTGTGTATTCCTGTCGTTCACGGAATGTGCATTAAAATGATTGGGGATTTAAATGATCTGGCAGGAATTAAATCAGGAGAACACTTTGCCGAAGAAATTTTTAAAGATGTTATCCTTGGTTTAGTTGCATCGCCATTCATGTGCATACCTTTATTAAGCGCTTTTGCCGCCAGTGCATATATTGAACAAATTGGCAAGGACTATATGAAAGCGTTATTTGGCGTGATGGACCTGTCTTCCGATTACGAATTAAAAGATAACGCGTTAGTGAAGGAACGGCTGAAAAAAGAACTGTCAAAAATAAAAAAATAACAGGAGGATAAAGCGATGGAAAATCTGACGGGGGAACAAAGGTTTCAGAAGGAACGGGAAGAATTGGAAAGAGAGTTGAACGCCGGCTCCGAGTTACCTACAGCCAATATCATAGTTGCAGGAATTGCCGGGGTTGGAAAGAGCACGCTGATTAATGCCGTTTTTGGATCCCAATTGGCGGCTACGGGAATCGGAAGGCCAATCACACCACAAATTGCGGAGTATCAGGATGGAGATATCCCCATTCGAATTTGGGATACCGTTGGCCTGGAGCTTGATGCGGAAAAAACCAGACAATCCATCAAAGACATTAAGGCTACGATTGCGTCCAAAGCTTCATCAAATAGTCCGTATGACAGAATACATGCCATTTGGTATTGCGTGAATTCCTACAGCAGTAGATATATGGATGCAGAATATGAATTCATTAAAGAATTGCATGCGGTGGGTGTTCCTTTTGTTATTGTCCTTACACAGTGCTCGGGCGATGAGGAGGAAGTGAATGCTTTCGAGGAAAAAATAAGAAAAATTAATCATGAAGAGGGAATGGAAGATATCGGGATTGTTCAGGTTTTGGCCTTGCCGGTAAAACTCAGAGGGATCCCCACGCCCATACCGGCATTTGGCCTGGATAAGCTCGTTACGATGACCCTGGAAATGCTTCCTGCCTTTATTAGGAGCGGGTTTATTGCGGCCCAGAGGGTAAGCTGGGCAGAGAAGAGAAACGCCTGCGATGATATTATCTGCAAATACGTCAGGGCGGCGCAGTATGGTTTTTGGGACAAGGTTCCTCTCGTTAATATTATTATTACGGACAGGAGAATTATAGAGATGTTCAGGACGATTGTGGAGATGTACAATACTGTCTTGCCGGAAGACAGGCTCAGGCAGATTACGAAAAAAAGTGAGGTGACCTTTGAGAATAACTTTTTTGGTTTGATAAGCCCGATCGATATGGGATACAGCAAGAAAATCACTGCGCTGCTGGCTCAGAAAAAGGAGGAAGGATTTGAAGTACCAATTGTTGAAAAAAGAGACCGGGCGGCAAGAATGATTGCGTTTTATGGATACACGTTTGTGGATGCAATCGAACAATTATGGAGGGAATTGACAGAGGAACAGTTAAATAATGTTGATATGGTAGTTAGCAATCTTATCAGGATTGTCGATCAGAAGCTCAAAGAACGCAAAGGCGAGGTGAGAAGGATATGAGAAAAAAGAATTCCGGATGGATTGCGGCAATAGCGGCGGCTGTAATTGGGGCAATGTCCATTGTTGTTACATTAATAAGAAAAAAGGCTGGTGACTGATATGGGAGTATTGTCTAATGCCAAACAATTTCTTGCCAGGAAGGCGGTTGCCGCGGCAAAGAAGGCCGGAGACGGGATAGCGACGCTTTCCTCGTTAAGCCCGAAACGGCTTCAGGAAATTGATGATAAAAGGAGAGCTTATCTTGCGGACAAGCCCGATATGACAGGGGAAGAAGCCCAAAGTATGATTCGAAAGAATATGGGCGCTATCGGAATCGAGGTCTATCAGGCCTATTTGCAGCAGCTTGGCGCCATCTATTCCCCGGTTGACGCTATGTTGGACGATTTTGATGCGGACAACAGAATCCGCTTCTTTGAAATTACGAAGTGGGTAAGGGATTCCGAGGAGAAAAGCCTTGATAAGCTGGTTAACGTGTACCATGTGCTGAGTGAAGAGGACTGCAATATTGCTCTGATTTACCAGAGGACAAAGGACAATTGCCGGGTCTATATTGGCGTGGCCAATACCAATGAACGGTGGTCGGAACCCGCAATTGCCGATAAGTATTATTCCCGTATGATCGGGGCAATAAAGGGAAACTTCCCGGGAACGGATGTAAAGGAAATGAATTCCCAGGACAGGGATTATGGCGTGGGGATTCCGGAATGTCTCAAAAATATTTATGACGATTCCGCCAAGGCAGGAGTAAAGTCGGTTGCGGTGGTATCAAATGTCGCATCAGAAAAGTCGGAGGATTTCGTCAGCCAGAGCATGGAAAAGCTGCTGGATGGAATTGTTCCGGCGGATTCCTCTCAGGAATATATCATGGTTCTCCTTGCGAAGCCTGTCCGAAATCAGTTGGAGAACAAAAACAGGCTTTATGAGCTTTATACCGCCCTGGCACCGTATGCGGGCTGGCAGACCGGATACACGTACAATGAATCTGACGGGATATCTTCGTCGGCCAATTTCGGCGTAAATTTAGGGGTAGGCGCAGGGATTCATTCGGTTGTAAATCTGACGGCGGGAACATCAATCCATAGGAACCAGGGGGGAGACAACGGTTTTCCCGCAGGAACGAATGAATCCAAGGGAGTCAGCTCCGGGTTTAATGCATCGGCTAACTTTGGAATGTCTTTTGCAAGGTCGTCCAACGTAACTGCCCAGATCGGAAAAAATGAGAGTATAACTCAGACATATACCAATTATGGCGTAAAGCACACCCTGGAAGTCATTGATTCTCAATTAAGAAGAATTGAGGAGAGCGCCGCTTTGGGTATGTGGGAATTTGCCTCTTATGTGATTTCTGCCAGCCCTGTGATTGCAAATAATGTCGCACATATGTATCTTGCGCTTACCCAGGGGGAGAAATCTTATATCAGTGACCCGGCAATCAGTTTTTGGGATGGAGATATTGAGGCGGATGATGCAAGGACCATTCTTGCCAGCGTTCAGAAATTACAGCATCCGGTATTTGGCTTAAAACCCGCTCTGGAGGACGAATGGTTCATGTATCCGACACTGGTAACGCCCACAACGCCTTTGTCCGGGAAGGAACTTGCCAGGGCATTGAATTTTCCCCGAAAATCCGTCAGTGGACTGCCCGTGCTGGAAGTGGTCCCTTTTGGCAGGGAACCTCATTCTTTGCTTGATCTTACATTGGACCTGGAGGTGGGCTGCGGGTACCACATGAGGAAAAAGGTACCGGAACAGAGAATCGCGCTGTCAAAACAGGAGCTCACAAAGCATACCTTCATTACAGGGTCTACAGGCGCCGGGAAAACGAATGCCATATATAAGATCATAGACTCTCTGGCAAGAGAAAAGGTAACCTTTCTGGTCGTGGAACCTGCCAAGGGGGAGTACAAAGATGTGCTTGGAAAACGAAAAGGAGTGACTGCCTACGGAACGAACCCTCTGATGGAAGAGATGGAGCTTCTGAAAATCAATCCATTCCGATTTCCTGACAGCATACATGTATTGGAACATATGGACAGACTGGTGGAGATATTTAATGTATGCTGGCCCATGTATGCGGCCATGCCCGCCATATTAAAGGATTCCGTGGAACGCGCCTATGCGGCGGCCGGGTGGGACCTGGAAACCTCTCAAAATACGCATGGGGAAAAACTGTTTCCCTCCTTTGGCGATGTTGTAAAAGAAATAAGGAAGGTTTTGGCGCAAAGCGATTATTCCGACGACAATAAGGGGGATTACACGGGATCGCTGGTGACGAGATTAAAATCCCTGACCAACGGAATTAACGGGCTTATTTTTTCCTGTGATGATTTGGACGACGAAGCGCTTTTTGACAGAAACGTGATCGTGGATTTAAGCCGTGTCGGCTCATCCGAAACCAAATCTTTGATTATGGGGATTCTGGTTCTTAAACTGCAGGAGCACAGGATGGATCAGAGAACAAAGGGTTCCTGCCCCGGGCAGAATTCTGAATTAAGGCATATTACCGTGTTGGAAGAAGCGCATAATCTGCTGAGAAAGACATCTTTTGAACAGTCCGGCGAAAGCTCAAACCTGGTGGGAAAATCAGTGGAAATGCTCTCAAATTCCATTGCGGAGATGCGTACCTACGGAGAGGGATTTATTATAGCGGACCAGTCCCCCGGGCTGCTGGATCTTTCGGTTATCCGCAACACGAATACCAAAATAATTATGAAACTGTCTGATTATTCCGACCGGGAACTGGTTGGAAAGGCCGCCGGGCTAAATGACGATCAAATCGTTGAGATTTCCCGGTTTGAACGCGGCGCAGCATCCATAACTCAGAGTGACTGGCTGGAGCCTGTGCTGTGCATGATCGACGAATATCAATCTGGCGATGAGCCGCTTGGTCAAAGCAGCCGGTGCGAAAAAAAAAAGAGAGCCCAAAAAGAAGAAATAGAAAAATCCCTCCTGGAATGTATCATGTGTAAAGAAATTTACCGAAAGGGAGACCGGGTGGATATCCGAAAGCTGCGACAATCCGTTATACATTCCAAAATCGACGTATCTGTCAAAGGTAAGTTTCTGGAGTATGTGGACTGCGAAAAGGATAACGCCGTTGAGAAGTTAAGGCAATTTGTCTATGAGTTTTTTGACGCAGGGAAAGCCATGGATCAGTCCGGACATTATGGCAGTATTGAAGAATGGAGCCGTTCGGTCGCAGAAGAATTAAAACCGTCCGTCCGTGGGTATTCCAATCGGCAGATTGATATACTGCTGGCTTTATTAATCAATGAAAGGGCCATCAGAGACGAGGAGTATCGGAATGTATGGAAACGCTTTACGGAAGTTTTCAAAAGAGAAAGGGGACTATTTTGATGTCTGGGTTTGAACACAAAACAGAGATAGCGGAAGCGGAACGAAGCATACAAAAATCCGAGGCTTTCAGGGAAATAAAGCCTGAAAAAGAGATATCTTTTGAGGAGGTCCAAGCCTTTTGGGATAATTTTTTTGACGGCGATATCGAAGAGGGCGAAGAACTTCGTGATGACAACGGTAAGATCTATAGCATTGACGGTAAACTCCAGCCTGACACGACTTACGAGCTAAATGGGAACATTTACACAACGGATGAAAACGGAAGAATTATCAATTGTGAGGCAAAGCCTATAAGGAGTCCGGAAAATCCCCGTGACAGTGAAGCCCAACGGAGGGCGGGAGGCGAAGACCGCAGACCGGACGACCAGGGCGGTCACATCATAGGCCGTGATTTGAACGGCGACGGAGGCATTGGCAATCTTGTCCCCATGGATTCCAAAATCAACCAGAGCGATTATAAACGTATGGAAAATGAAATTAAGACGGCTTTGGATGAGGAAAAGGATGTAACCACAAAGACGGAAATAACTTATAGCGGAGATTGTGAACGTCCCGATATAATTACCGTAACCATTACGGCAGACGGAAAGGACACCGTGTTCAGGTTCGATAATAATCTGGACGGTTCTCTCAGAGACGAGGTTCCGGAGAGCGGAAAAGAAATCGTTCAAGACCGGCTGAAGGAAACAGGCGGCGAGATTTCTTCTGTCAAAGAAGAATATGAGGAAGATGGGACCCTTGCGGAAACCACCGTTTATATCACCTATAAAGGCAAAGACGGGGTTAATTATCGGACAAGTGTCATTATTGAGAATCAGTAAGGAGGCGAATCAGGATGGCGAAGTTAGAACACTTTTTAGCGGAACAAATGAAAACGCTTGTGCCGAACTACGATACGGTAGAGCTGAAAGCGACAGTAAGTTCGTCAAGTTTCTCCGTGGAGTTTTTTGTAACGGTTAACGGAAAAAGAAAGCAATGCTTTCAGATGATTGACGACGGTCAGTTTACTGAAAAGAATTTCAACATTTTTTCTAAAGCCATTGCAAATTATGTCAGGGGACTGCCGGATTTTAATAAAAAGGACATCAATAAATACAGTGTGGTGCTTAAATAGAGGATCCGAATACAAACGGAGAATAGGAATTTTTGGGAAGGAGATACCATGGCAGTTATAGGAGCAATTTTAGGTGATATAGCCGGCTCGCAATATGAATTTAACCGGCCAAAAGATTTGAATTATCACAATTGTGAATTATTTACCGACAAATGCGTCTTCACGGATGATACCGTGATGACATTAGCAGCCAAGCTGGCAGTAAGGAACCATATTCCATTTGCCGATTCCTATAGGGAATTCGGGGATAAATATCCGCATGCCGGATATGGCGGGAAATTCCGGATGTGGCTTCGGTATGATAACGCAGAGGCATATGGGAGTTACGGAAACGGCTCTGCCATGAGATGCTCTTATATAGGGGAACACTTCAATTCGGAAAAGGAAGTGGAAGAATGGGCCGTTAAATCAGCGGAATGTACACACAATCATCCGGAAGGGATGAAAGGGGCGGTAGTGACTGCCAAATGTATCTATATGGCAAGGACAGGGGCCTCCAAAGAGGATATTTTAAATTATGCCGTATATCAGTATCCGTCTGATTCCTATAAATATGGCGCAGACAGGAAGCTTGAAGATTACCGGGATGTCTATCAATGGAGTGAGAGCTGTCAGGGCAGTGTTCCGGCGGCAATCCGATGCTTTATTGAGAGTGAGGATTATGTATCATTTTTGAGGAATGTTTTTTCTCTTCCCTGCGATACGGACACGCTGTGTGCGATTGGCGGCGGGATTGCGGAAGAATACTACAAAGGCACCGGGCTGGATGCGGATGCGCTGTTAAAGAAATATCTGGACGATACACTGTATGGAATCGTGAATGTGTAAGAGGCGGCTGCAAAAGGAGAGGCGGATATGGCAAAAAGAATCGGTATAGGAAAGCAGGATTTTGAAAAAGTAAGGATGAATCATAATTTCTATGTGGATAAAACCGATTTCATCAGGCAGTGGTGGGAAACGGATGATGATGTGACGTTGATCACAAGGCCGAGAAGGTTCGGGAAAACACTGAATATGAGTATGCTGGAGAAATTTTTTTCTCTGGAATATGCGGGCAGGGGCGAGCTTTTCGAGGGATTGTCCATATGGCGGGAAAAATCCGCTGACGTAAAATCTCCTGGCGTGGATTATAAATACCGTAAGCTGCAGGGAACGTGGCCTGTGATTGCCCTCAGTTTTGCAAAGGTGAAAGAAACCTCCTTTTTGGGTACCAGAAAAAGAATCTGTCAGATCATTACAGACCTGTATAATAAATTTGATTTCCTGTTAGAGAGCGATGTGCTAAACGAAAATGAAAAGATATCCTATCGGAAAGTGTCGGCGGATATGGAGGATTTTCTTGCGGCGGATTCTCTGAATGCCTTATCTGATTATCTGATGAGATATTACAGGAAAAAGGTTATCATTCTCTTGGACGAATATGATACACCCATGCAGGAAGCCTATGTGAACGGATATTGGAAGGAACTGGCAGACTTTATCAGAAACCTGTTTCATTCTACTTTTAAGACAAATCCCTGCCTGGAACGAGGGATTATGACGGGCATTACAAGAATCAGCAAAGAGTCCGTCTTTTCGGATTTGAACAATCTTGAGGTAGTGACAACAACCTCAAAGAAGTATGAGGATTGTTTTGGATTTACGCAGGAAGAAGTGTCTGCGGCACTGAAAGAGTACGGTCTGTCCGACCGGGAACAACAGGTAAAGGATTGGTACGACGGTTTCTCTTTCGGGGAGAGAAAAGATATTTATAACCCCTGGTCTATTATTAATTTCCTTGATAAAAGGGAGGTTGGCATTTATTGGGCCAATACCAGCAGCAACAATCTGATTGGGGAGCTGATCCGGAAAGGAAGCCCGGAGATTAAAATGACCATGGAAGCCTTGCTCAGGGGCGAAGGATTCAGAACCACATTTGATGAGCAGATTGTTTTTGATCAGTTAGGCAAAGGAGATGGTGCGGTGTGGAGCCTTCTTCTCGCAAGCGGATATTTGAAGATTGTGAATTATCAATTTAATATCATGCGGCGCAAAGCGGAATTTGACTTAAAACTTACGAATCTGGAAGTACAGGTGATGTTCGAACAGATGATTGAAGGCTGGTTTGAGGGATGCCGCAGGGTGAGTAATGCATTTCTTCAGGCGCTGATGAATGGAGATGTTGAGGGGATGAACACTTATATGAATAAGGTCGCCCTGCAGTCATTCAGCTATTTTGATACGGGGAAAAGCCCGTCAGAGGAAGAAACGGAACGCTTTTATCATGGATTTGTACTGGGGCTTACGGTTGAGCTGTCTGACAGGTACGTGATCACATCGAACCGTGAAAGTGGATTTGGAAGATACGACATTATGCTGGAACCCAGAGGAGCAGCGGAAACGGGATCGTCGGCAGAGGATGCTGTCATTATCGAATTTAAAGTACAGAGTACGGGTGAAAAAGAATTGTCAGACACGGTGAAAGAAGCGCTCCGCCAAATTGAGGAGAAAGGCTATCAGGCGAATCTTATTGCCAAAGGGATTTCTGAGGATCGTATACGAAAATATGGGTTTGCTTTCTATGGGAAAAAGGTGCTGGTCGGCAGTTCATAAGCTGGAGTTTATGCCTTTTTGTAAAGAGGACACGCAGGCAGAATATGTCTTTCGATCCAGTCTGCCACGCCGTCCTCGTCATTTGAAAGGGTGATCCAGTCGGCGGCAGCTTTGACCTCCATAACGGCGTTGGAAACAGCCACGCCCCTGCCGCAGATCCGGAGCATTTCCATATCGTTTAAATCATCGCCAAAGGATACGATTTCTTTTAGAGAGATGTCCAGTAATTTCGTCAATTCCAGAATTGCCTGAATTTTGCCTGAGTTTTCCGGAAGGAACGCATATAGGTTCTCTCCCCGGTAGCTTTGCAGGCGGCAGTGATATTTTCTTGCGATTTCTGCGGCTTTGCCGGGATCGGAAAGCTCTGCCGCTATTTTGTTGATCTGGCCGGATAAGGGCTCTGCATAATCATGATAGATTGCTTTGTGCAATTTTTCGGATTCCGCTATGTGGAGGCTGTTCCAGAATACCTGGCGTCCGGACGAAACGGTTATCTCTGCCTCTGGATTTTTTAAGAGCAGCTCATGGATGATTTGATTTGCGGATCCGGCGTCCATGCCGCAGCTGTAAATCTGTTTTCCGCAAGAATGGACAAGGGTACCGTCGGTTGTAATTTCATAATCCGGCCGGACTTCCTTTATATAACGTTCCGCACCGATCCAATAGCGTATTGTATGGGAAACGCGAAACGCTGTCAACAGAATTCGAAGGCAGGGCGTTAGGGTGCGGGGGTATAATAATTAATATATGTTAAAACATTATAAACTTCAAGAAATTTATTGATTTATCCTTTGAAATTATGTTATTATCTTTCTGTCTAAAGCGTATTGGAAATTCTATCTAGTTAGTCGACTTACAGATTTTTCATTTGAGGCGGATCTGCCTGCATTTCCAATTGGGTTGAACTTTGATGAATGGGGAGGAAGCATGGGACAAAAGAGTAACGTAATGTGCGATTATCTGGAAAAACCGGATAAATTTGCTGACTTTATCAATGGAAGTCTGTACCATGGAAGGGAGGTGCTTAGGCCAGAGCGGATACGGAAGATGGATGAGGATACCTTTGATGCGGTCAGCGTTCTGATAAACAAACCGGATTTTTTGAAGAGAAAAGGAAGTTATAGGGAAGGAGACGGGATCAATATGTGCAAAGCCATGGAAGACTGGAGAGAAGATATACTGAAAGAAGGAATTGAACAGGGAATTGAGCAGGGAATCCGGATTCTGATTCTGGATTACATGGAGGAAGGAATTGCGGAGACAAGAATCAAGGAAAAGCTGCAGAAGCACTTTTCACTTGACGGGGAGACAGCCCAAGGATATCTGAGGAAATATGCCGGAGGCAATGCGTGATGTACGTGTAATTGGCAATGATTCCATATAGCCTGTCCAGACGCTTTTCATTGCACGGGAAGCGGTTTTCGTGCCATCAGGCATAAGAATCTTTGTAAAATGCCGATAGCATAAGTGAGAGACAGAGCAATTGTATCATTTGGAGGTGAATCATTTTGCATATCGGCGGGAAGAATATGGACGGAATCTTGAATCACATGAATTCCATACGAAATGGCGTCGGGTTAAAAAGCGCCGCACAGAGGCAGGAGAGGAAGGAAAAGAGTGAAAGGCAGATCGCTTTTTGGACGCAGAAGAAGGAGAATCTGAAAAACAGGGAATGCGCTACCCTGGAAGAGATTGAGAGGAAGCTGGAAATGTTCCATACCTACGAGGATGAGATTGCGACGGCCAGAGCCGCCTACAACAATGAGCAGGCGTTCCATATTCTGGACGAGGCAAAGGAGCGGGGCGATCAGAATGCCGAGGCGGTCAAAAAGCAGAAGCCAAAGACACCGGAGGAGAGGAAAGAGGAGATTGCCAGGGAGGCTCTTGGCCTGGACGAAGAAGAGGGCGTTCTCACAGAAGCGCTTGACGAGATGGAAGAGGCGCTGGAGAAGATGGCCGAGGAGGGACAACCCCTGGAAGAGCTGGCGCAGGATTCCGTAGCGGATGGCCGGCAGATGGCGGATGAGATGGAAAGGATGAGGGAATGGTCCTACGAAAGGTTTGACGAGCGTATCTAGTATAACCCGATTTAAATAACCTTACGTTTCACTTGCCTAAATTCCCATCTGCTGCGTTGGCTTCAATCAACGATGCTGCCGGCATCGCCTCTTTCAGCCGCCTTGCAGATGAAAATTTATCCTGCGTGAAACAGAAAGGTATTTAAATTGGGTTATACTAGGAAAATAAGGGTTATGCAAGGGGGTATGGCACAAAATTTGTGCGGTATCCCCTTGCTTTTTTCTGCTTACAGGAGTATCCTTACTGAGGAAATCGTTTTCTGTACGATTTAGGGTGATTAAAAGTCTGTAAAAGAAAGCAGGGGTTTGAATGGTATCGATCAGAGATGTTGCAAGACACGCAGGAGTGGCTATTTCCACTGTTTCCAAGGTTCTGAACAATTATCCGAACGTAAGCGAAGAAACCAAAGATAAAGTGACGAGATCCGTGGAGGAGCTGAACTTTGTGCCAAATTCTGTTGCGGCGGCGCTTTCCTCCAAGCAGGCGGGCAGGGTTGCGCTCCTTATCAACAGCAATCTGAGCACGAACGCCAAGGATGAAATCGACATGCAGTATATTTCAGGAGCGCTCAAAAAGGCCATGGAGTTAAACCTGGATGTGATCACTCTGTTTTTCTTTATGTTCCAGGGAAAGACGGCGGAGGAGATCACCAGATACCTGAAATCGCAGAGCATTGCCGGTATCATAATTTATGGGATTACCAGGCAGGATGCGGTGCTGCATGAGATGATTGCCTCGCAGGAGTTTAAATGCGTGGTGGTGGATGCGCCGTTTGTGAATGCGAGCACTTCCTGTATAGGAATTGACCATTGCAGGGCACAATATGACGTGGCAAAAAAAACCGTCGAGGGAAATGAGCCGTCAAAGAGCATACTCTATATTGCGGGAAAGAGCAACGGCTATGTGACACAGCAGCGGATTCAGGGCATGGAGCGGCTGGGACGGGAGAAGGATCTTAAAATACTGGTCAAAAACGGGGACTTTTCCGAGCTGCAGGCCAGAAATATCACCATGAAATATGCCAGGGAAAACGACGTGGTGGTCTGCGCCTCCGATCTGATGGCGATCGGGGCCATGAAGGCCCTGATCCAGATGGATATTTTCCGCCCGGTCTGCGGGTTTGACGGGATTGTGCTCATGGGTTATGTGGGAAAACAGATGAACACGGTGAATCAGAATTTTGCCGCAATCTCATCCAGTGCCATGGAGGAGCTGCATGAGCTTTTGGGAGGCGGCGAGGGAAAAAACGTGGTGATGGAACATGCGCTGGTCCGGATGAAATACGAGGATATTATCTGTTAGGGTACGGAGGAATTTTGGCTGCAGGCAGGGGCAGACGGTACCCTAACAGACAAAGTTTCTAACTGTGTGGCCAACACTGCGATTTGCGGCAGCCCATCCCGCAAAATTCGCAAAACCTGCCAGCAAGCTGTCAGTTGCGGCAAAAGAGCCGCTTGTGTTTTGCTCATTTAGTGGTGTGCTGCCTGATTCAGGCAGTTTCAGGAAGAAAATATCTGCTTACATGCAAGCATGACGCATCTATCTTCTTCCTGAAGCCTGCCGCAAATCGCAGCCGCACAGGAGAAAAAATTTGAAAATGACTTGCGGAAAACGTTTTCTTGTGGTACACTGACCATGACAAAGCGAGTAACATACTGTAGGAAACGACAAAAATAATTGCCGTTTCCTACAGCCCCTCCGGGGGATGCGAACGATTTTTGCAAGGTAAATCTGCGTTGCACGCAGCAAAAATCGGCGCAGCCAGCGACAAAAGGAAAAAACCTTTGTCGTTGACTATAAAAAAGATAGAAAATAAAAAGTGTAAAACAGGAGGATGTTATGTCGGTACAAACAAATATGCAGAGAGACGTGCTGGTTTTAAACCTGGAAGAGCAGTTAAAGGAAACCGCACAGGAGATGTTCGGAAAAAGCCTGGCGGACTTGAGCGATCAGGAAACCTACTATGTGGTTCTGGTTATGACAAAGAAGCTGATGTCTCTGTCTGACGGCAATGAGGGCGAGAAGAAGATCTATTACATCTCGGCTGAATTTCTGATTGGAAAGCTGTTGTCAAACAATCTGATCAATCTCGGGATTTACGACAGAATGGACGAGATCCTGAAAAAATACGGGAAAAACCTTTCCGTAATCGAGGAGGCGGAGCCGGAGCCTTCCCTTGGAAACGGCGGTCTTGGAAGGCTTGCGGCATGTTTCCTTGATTCCATAGCCACGCTGGGACTTCCCGGAGAGGGAATCGGTCTGAACTATCACTTCGGCCTCTTTCGACAGGAGTTCAGGGACAGACTGCAGACGGCGCAGAAGAACGACTGGATTGAGGAGAATTCCTGGCTGACCAAAACAGACATCTGCTTTGACGTGTTTTTTGGCAAGAAAAAGGTAACTTCCCGCCTATATGACATTGACGTGGCCGGATATGACAGCGGTGTGAACAAGCTGCGCCTCTTCGATATTGAGTCTCTGGATGAGAGCATCGTGAAGGACGGGATCGATTTTGACAAGACCAAAATCGAGAAGAATCTCACCCTGTTCCTGTATCCGGATGATTCGGATGAGGCGGGCAACCTTCTGCGTATCTACCAGCAGTATTTTATGGTGTGCAACGCCGCCCAGCTGATCCTGCATGAGATGAAGGAAAAGAAATACGATCTTCGAAAAATGTACGACCATGCGGTGATCCAGATCAATGACACCCATCCGACCATGATCATACCGGAGCTGATCCGCGTTTTGGTGGAGGAAAAGGCTTTTACCATGGATGAGGCAATCGAGGTGGTAAGTAAGACCTGCGCCTACACCAATCACACGATTCTTGCGGAGGCGCTCGAAAAATGGCCTCTGGAATATCTGGAGAAGGTGGTGCCCCAGCTCGTGCCCTATATCAAGGAGCTGGATAAGAGAGTGGCAAAGAAGTATAAGGATCCCAGGGTGCAGATCATTGACAAGGAAAAGCGCGTGCACATGGCCCATATCGATATCCATTACGGCTTTTCCGTAAACGGGGTTGCGGCGATCCATACGGATATTTTGAAGGATACGGAGCTGAACGCTTTCTACAGGATCTACCCGGAAAAATTCAATAACAAGACAAACGGAATTACCTTCCGCAGATGGCTTTTGTCCTGCAACCGGGAGCTTGCCTCTTTCCTCTCCGATACCATAGGGGACGGCTTCAAGAAGGACGCCGACAAGCTGGAGAAGCTTCTGGAGTACAGGCAGGATCAGCAGGTTCTTGACCGGATTGCCGAGATCAAGATGAACCGCAAGAAGGAGCTGGCTGCTTTCGTGAAAGAGAAGGAGGGCGTCATCCTCAATCCGGACTCCATTTTTGATATCCAGATCAAGAGGCTTCATGAGTACAAACGGCAGCAGATGAATGCGCTGTACATGATTCACAAGTATCTGGAGATCAAGGCCGGAAAGAAACCGACAAGGCCCGTCACCTTTATCTTTGGCGCAAAGGCGGCGCCGGCTTACATTATCGCACAGGACATCATCCATCTGATCCTGGTTCTGCAGCAGATCGTCAACAACGATCCGGATGTGAGCCCTTATATGACAGTGCTCATGGTGGAGAACTACAATGTAAGCTATGCGGAGAAGCTGATTCCCGCCTGCGATATTTCCGAGCAGATCTCGCTTGCCTCCAAGGAAGCCTCCGGAACCGGAAACATGAAATTCATGCTGAACGGTGCGGTGACGCTGGGAACCTCTGACGGAGCCAACGTGGAGATTCACGAGCTGGTGGGAGACGACAATATCTATATCTTCGGAGAGAAATCCGAGGCGGTTATTGCGCATTACGAGAAGGCGGATTATGTGTCAAAGGATTATTACAAGAAGAGTCCTGTGATCAAAGAGGCGGTCGACTTTATCGTGGGAGAGCAGGCGCTTAAGACGGGCCACAAGGAAAATCTGGAGCGTCTTTACAAGGAGCTGCTGAACAAGGACTGGTTTATGACGCTTCTTGACCTGGAGGAATATATCGAGGTGAAGGATAAGATGCTGGCCGATTATGAGAACAGACGGAAGTGGAAGGAAATGATGCTCGTGAATATAGCCAAGGCAGGCTTTTTCTCATCAGACCGGACCATTATGGAATATAACAGAGACATCTGGCATTTGAAATAGGGATGCCGGGGAAGAAAGCGTTTTGGATGGAAAACGAAAACGGGTGCACAGGCTTTTCCTGTCACCCGTTTTCGTTTAAAATTGAAAAATCCTATACGATGCGGGTAGTCCATTTGGTGCAATCCCACACATCCGTGGCGATATCCCCGTAAAAATCCGGTTCATGGCAGACCATGAGGATGCTTCCGGAATATTCCTTAAGAGCTCTGCGCAGCTCAGCCTTTGCATCTGCGTCGAGATGGTTGGTGGGTTCGTCCAAAAGAAGAAGATTGGTTTTGCGGTTGATCAGCTTGCACAGGCGCACCTTGGCCTGTTCGCCGCCGCTTAAAACTTTTACCTTGCTCTCGATATGCCTGGTGGTAAGACCGCACTTGGCCAGGGCGGAGCGCACTTCATACTGGGAAAAGCCTGGGAATTCCCCCCATATTTCCTCGATACAGGTGGTGGAAAGATTCTGGTCCGTCTCCTGCTCAAAATACCCGATGCTCAGATAATCCCCCTGCGCCACGCTTCCCGAGAGGGGAGGGATCAGGCCGAGGATGCTTTTGAGGAGAGTGGTCTTTCCGATTCCGTTCGCCCCGATAAGGACAATCTTTTCTCCCCGTTCCATGGAAAGGTCAAGAGGGGAGGAGAGCGGCTGTCCGTAGCCAATCACGAGAGAATGGGTTTTGAAGAGACAACGGCCGGGTGTGCGGGCTTCCTGAAAGCGAAATTCCGGTTTGGGTTTTGCGGCGGAAAGCTCGATCACGTCCATCTTGTCCAGTTTTTTCTGCCGGGACATGGCCATGTTTCTGGTAGCGACCCTTGCCTTGTTTCTTGCCACAAAGTCCTTGAGACCGGCAATCTCCTTCTGCTGTTTATTGTAGGCGGCGTTTAGCTGCGACTGCTTCATGGCGTAGGCTTCCCTGAATTTATCATAATCGCCGGCATAGCGCGTAAGCTGCCGATTCTCCATATGATAGATCAGATTGACCACGCTGTTTAAGAAGGGGATGTCGTGGGAAATCAGGATAAAGGCGTTCTCGTAATCCGTCAGATACCGTTTCAGCCATTCGATATGCTCGGCGTCCAGATAATTTGTGGGTTCGTCCAGAAGCAGGATATCCGGCTTTTCCAGGAGCAGCTTTCCGAGCAGCACCTTGGTTCTCTGGCCTCCGCTCAGATCCGACACGCTGCGGTCAAGACCGAGATCCATAAGGCCGAGCGATCTCGCCACCTCCTCCACTTTGGCGTCAATCAGATAGAAATCGTGCACGGTGAGAAGATCCTGTATGGTTCCGAGCTCCTCCATACAGGCGTCCAGCTCCTGCTGTGAGGCAGTCCCCATCTTCTCGCACAGCTCATTCATTCTCGCCTCCATCTCATAGAGAAAGTCGAAGGCGCTGGCAAGGGCGTCCCGCACGGACATGCCCTCCGTGAGGGCGCTGTGCTGGTCCAGGCAGCCGACACGGACATTTTTGGCCCATTCGATTCGGCCCTCGTCGGGCGCAAGCTTTCCGGTAATTATATTGATAAAGGTCGTTTTTCCCTCCCCGTTGGCGCCGATCAGGCCGATGTGCTCGCCCCTGAGCAGGCGGAAGGATACGTTGTCAAAAATAGCCCGGTCGCCAAAACCGTGGGTCAGATTTTCCACATTTAAGATACTCATAATAACTCCTTTAAAATCAGCATATAACTATCGTACAGGGAAGAGGAAAGATTGTCAAATGAGAGATTGACAAAAAGTACCATGCAGGATAAAATAGTAATAATTACTAATATTAAAAAGGAGAAGGATCAAATGGATACCAATATTTTCAGAAAGCTTTCTTACGGCGTTTACGTGATCAGCACCTGGGACAATGGCAGACCCACCGGATGTACGGCAAACAGCGCAATGCAGATTACTTCGTCGCCCGCTACCATAGCGGTCAGCGTGAACCATGACAACTATACGAACCACTGCATTTCGGAGACGGGAAAGTTTGCTGTTTCCATTCTTTCCGAGCAGACGGATCCTTCCGTTATAGGAACCTTTGGTTTCTGGTCGGGCAAGGATACCAACAAATTCGAGAAGGTTGCGTATTCGGTGAAGGATTATATGCCGGTAATAAATGATTCCTGCGGCTATATTGCCTGCAGGGTGATTGATAAGATGGAAACGGCGACCCACACGGTATTTCTGGGAGAAGTGACGGGGGGAGAGGTCTTTGCGGACGGGGAGGCCATGACCTATGCCTACTATCACAAGGTAGTAAAAGGGAAGAGCCCCAAGAATGCGCCCACCTATCTCCCGGAGGAATAAGTACAGGCAGATCAGGTCAATAATAAGAAGAAAGAAGGAGGTTTTAAACATGGATTTAAAAGGTTCAAAGACAGAGGCGAATTTGATGGCGGCTTTTTCAGGGGAGTCGATGGCTACGAATAAGTATACTTATTTTGCTTCCAAGGCGAAAAAGGACGGCTATCAGCAGATTGCGGCAATCTTCGAGGAGACGGCGGCCAACGAGAGGGAGCACGCAAAAATGTGGTACAAGCTCTTAAGCGGCGGAATCGGCACCACTCTTGAAAATCTCGGTCATGCGGCGGAGGGTGAAAATTTCGAGTGGACGGATATGTATGCCGGATTTGAAAAAGAGGCCAGGGAAGAGGGATTTGACAAGATTGCGGATCTCTTTGCGGGGGTTGCAGCCGTGGAGAAGGAGCATGAGGAGAGATATCGGAAGCTGATTGCCAACATTGAGAACGGGGTTGTATTTTCCAGGGAGGGGGACACCATCTGGCAGTGCAGAAACTGCGGCCATATCTGCGTGGGACGGAAGGCTCCCGAGGTCTGCCCCGTATGTGCGCATCCGCAGTCTTATTTTCAGGTAAAGCCTGAGAATTACTAAAAAGCAGTCGCAAAACACAGGCAAAAATGAAAAGCCCCTATCCTTACGGACGGTGACAGTCTTGGGATAGGGGTTTTTCTTATACTTTAAGTCTGGTCATTTGGAGAAAAGTGAGATACAATAGAAAATATGGAAATAGAAAGGAGAAGGAATTACAAATGGAAGAGACGATGAAAGATTATGAAAGAGAGCTGGAGGCCTCGTTCAGGACGATCAAGGAGGGGGATGTGATTCAGGGAACGGTAATTGATGTCAATGAGGAAGAAGTGACTCTTGATTTGAAATATTATACCCAGGGAATCATTAAGGCGGAAGATATGAGCAAGGATCCGGGATTTTCCCTTTTGAACGACGTGAAGGCCGGTGACGTGATCGAGGCCTGCGTGGTCAGAATGGACGATGGGCAGGGAAATATCCAGCTCTCAAAGAAAGAAGCGAATGACGTGCTGGCATGGGATGTTCTTGCGGGCTATCTGGAGGAGAAAAAGAATCTCACGGTAAAGGTCAGCGATGTGGTCAATGCGGGAGTTGTGGCTTATCTGGAGGGGATACGGGGATTTATCCCGGCATCCCAGCTGTCCCTTAGCTATGTGGAGGATCTTACCGTCTTCAAGGGCAAAGAGCTTGCAGTGCGGGTGATTACCGTGGACAAGGAGAAGGAAAAGCTGGTGCTTTCCGCAAAGGAGATTTTGAGGGAGCAGGCCAGAGAAGAACATGATCACAAGGTGGCGATGCTGGCTCCCGGAACCATTCTGGAAGGCACGGTGGAGAGCCTGCAGCCCTACGGCGCTTTTGTGGATTTGAAGGACGGCTTAAGCGGACTGGTGCATATTTCACAGATCAGCCAGAAAAGGATCAAAAAGCCGTCTGAGGTATTGGCGGTGGGCGATAAGGTGAAGGTCAAGGTGCTGAATACCAACAACGGAAAGATCAGCCTGAGCATGAAGGCGGCCGAGGAGAATGCCCAGGCCGAGGAAATCGAGAGCGTCAATGCGGATAAATTCAGCTCCGGACAGAGCATAGGAACCAGTCTCGGCGATCTGTTCGCTAAGCTGAATCTGTAAAGTCTTTGGTTTACACCAAAGGCAGTAAGAGGAGAATACGATGTTTCAATATTGCCTGTTTGATCTGGATGGGACGCTGACCGACCCGGGCGAGGGGATCACCAGATGTGTTCAGTACGCCTTGAGATCTCTGGGAATTGAGGAGCCGGATCTCAAAAAGCTCGAGCCCTTTATCGGTCCGCCTCTTACCGACAGCTTTATGGAGTTTTACGGGCTGACGAGGGAACAGGCCGTCAGGGCCGTGGAGGCCTACCGGGAACGGTTCGCTCCGGTGGGAATTTTTGAAAATTGCGTATATGACGGAATTCCCCGGTTGCTGGAGGAGATGAAAAGCGCAGGCGTAACGCTGGCGGTGGCTTCCAGCAAGCCGGAATGCTTTGTGCACAGGATCCTGGATCGTTTCGGGATTGAGAAATATTTTGACGTGATCGTGGGAAGCGAGCTGGACGGCGCCCGCTCTGCCAAGGAAGAGGTAGTGGAGGAAGCTCTTTTGCGGCTGGGAGTCGGGGAGATTTCCGGGGAAGAGAGAAAGAGGCGCTGCGCCATGGTCGGAGACCGGAAATTTGATATTCAGGGCGCCAGGGCCCACGGGCTTACCGGCGTGGGCGTGCGGTTCGGCTATGCCCCGCAGGGGGAGCTGGAGGCGGAGGGCGCGGATTACATTGCGGATACGGTTGCAGATCTGGCGGCCTTTCTCCTTGACACGGAAGAAAAAGAGCCGGACGGCCCGGGGGACGGACTATGAGCTTTTGGAAGATGATCTACTTAAGATGGGATGCGGGCGAGCTGCGAAAATGGACAACCATGAAAAGGACGGCGTATCTGCTTGTGCCTCTGCTGATCTATTTTGTGGCCCATGATGCCGCAGAAATTCTTCTGGTTTTGATTTTGGGATCCCTTTTGGGAGCCGGCACGGGAGGGGCGGAATTCACCGCTGTTTTTGTCACAAATCAGGGAACGCTCCAGGCCGTTCTTGGCGCCCTGGCAGCGCTCTTGGGCACAGCGGCCATCTGGCCGGCCCTAAAGAGAGAGCTGGAGGCGGGAGGGAAAGGCGCAGGCCCGGCTGCGCCGGAGAAGTCCTGTTTCGGAAGACGGCAGGGATCCGCTTCGGGAGGCGGTATCAGTGAAGGCCGGGTTACGGCCTATGCGTTTCTGGCAGCTCTTGCCTTTTGTCTTTCTGCGGGCCTTAATATCGTCCTCTATCAGACGGGTTTTCTGGAGAGCTCAGAGGCCTTTGCGCAGGTACAGGAGCGTCAGTACGGCGTGCCGTTTGCGGTCGGGCTTGTGCTGTACGGGGGGATTTCCCCCCTTGCGGAGGAGGCGGTGTTCCGGGGGCTTCTCTACAACCGGATGAAACGCTGCTTCGGCTATGGGTTAGCGCTTGCGGTCTCCTCCTTTTTGTTCGGGGCCTATCACGGAAATCTGGTGCAGACCCTGTACGGGTGCGTGATGGGGCTGGTTATCGCCTATACTTATGAGCTTTATGGGAGCTTTGCGGCCCCTATGTTTTTTCACGGGATTGCCAATGTCAGCGTTTACGCGATGACCTGCCATGGCGCACTGGAAACCCTTGGCCGTGGAACGGCGATGGCCTTGGGAGTGGTTATGCTCCTTTGTGCGGCGGGGATTTTCTGGTATATCCGAAAAAGAATTATCTGACAATTTGCCGAATATTTGTTATTTACAAATGAAAAAAAATGTTGTATATTAAATCTGCAAGTCGCAAAGGAGCGGTAGGAAGGCCCTTTTGCGGCTTTTTCTATGCGCAGGCTGCTGACGCAGCATGCGGGCCGCACGGCGAGCAGGGGAAGGAGAAAAGGTATGTTTGATGCAAGGCTGACAGTTCCAAGGGCGCCGCTTTACCGTCCGGAATTTGAACATGACAACTGCGGTATCGGAGCCTGTGTGAATATTAAAGGAAAAAAGAGCCGCCAGACCGTGGAGAACGCTCTGAGGATTGTGGAGAATCTGGAGCATAGGGCAGGGAAGGATGCGCAGGGACAGACGGGAGACGGCGTGGGGATTCTGACCCAGATTCCGCACAAATTCTTTCAGAAGGTGTCGAAAAGTCTGGGAATCGAGCTTGGGCGGGAGAGAGAGTACGGCGTTGGCATGTTTTTCTTTCCTCAGGATGAGCTGCGCAAAAACCAGGCAAAGAAGATGTTCGAGATCATTGTGGAGAAGGAAGGTCTTTCCTTTCTGGGATGGCGCAAGGTGCCGACCCATCCGGAGGTTCTCGGGCAAAAGGCGGTGGAGTGCATGCCGCATATTCTGCAGGCCTTTGTAAAGAAACCGGCAGGAGTGAAAAAGGGACTTGATTTTGACCGGATGCTTTATATTGTGAGAAGGGTCTTTGAACAGTCCTCGGATAACACCTATGTGGTTTCCTTATCCAGCCGGACGATTGTATATAAGGGCATGTTTCTGGTGGGACAGCTGCGGACCTTTTTCGGGGATCTGCAGGATAAGGATTTCGAGTCCGCCATTGCCATGGTTCATTCCCGCTTCTCCACCAACACTAATCCCAGCTGGGAGAGGGCCCATCCCAACCGTTTTATCGTGCACAACGGGGAGATCAACACCATCCAGGGAAATGCGGACAAGATGCTGGCGAGAGAGGAAAATATGGAATCCGAGCATCTTCACGGCGTGCTCCACAAGGTGCTGCCCGTGGTAAACACCTCGGGCTCCGATTCGGCCATGCTTGATAACACGCTGGAATTTCTTGTCATGAGCGGCATGGATCTGCCCCATGCGGTGATGATCACCATTCCCGAGCCCTGGGCGAATAACAGGACCATGTCACTGCATAAAAAGGATTTCTACCAGTATTATGCCACCATGATGGAACCCTGGGACGGCCCGGCTTCCATCCTTTTCTGCGACGGGGACGTGATGGGCGCCGTCCTTGACCGGAACGGCCTTCGGCCTTCCCGCTACATGATTACGGACGACGACCAGCTGATCCTCTCATCGGAGGTGGGAGTCCTGCCCATTGATCCTTCCAGGATCCTGGTGAAGGAGCGTCTGCGTCCGGGAAAGATGCTGCTGGTGGATCTGGTGCAGGGCAGGGTGATTGATGACGATGAGCTGAAGGAGAATTATGCCTCCAGGCAGCCCTACGGGGAGTGGCTTGACAGCAATCTGGTTCATCTGAAAGACCTTAAGATTCCCAATGAGCGGGTGCCGGAGTTCTCCTGTGAGGAACGGCAGCGCATGCAGAAGGCCTTCGGCTATTCCTATGAGGAGTTAAAGGCCGGCATCCTCCCCATGGCGAAGAGCGGCGGGGAAGCTATTGCGGCCATGGGGGTTGACACGCCCCTTCCGGTTCTCTCCACAACCCATCATCCGCTGTTTCACTATTTCAAGCAGAAGTTTGCCCAGGTGACCAACCCGCCGATCGACGCCATCCGCGAGGAGGTGGTGACGTCCACCACGGTCTATATCGGGACGGACGGCAACATCCTGGAAGAGACGCCCAGAAACTGCAATGTCCTGCAGGTTCATAATCCGATTCTGACCAATACGGATCTGATGAAAATCAAGAGTATGAAGGCGGAGGGCTTCAAGGTGGAGGTGATTCCCATCACCTATTACAAAAACACCCGCTTGGAGCGCGCCATTGACCGGCTGTTTGTGGAGGTGGATCGTGCCTACCGGGACGGTGTGAATATCATGGTGCTCTCCGACCGGGGCGTGGATGAAAATCATGTGGCGATTCCCTCCCTGCTTGCGGTATCGGCATTAAACCGTCATCTGGTGGTGACGAAGAAGAAAACAAGCGTGGCGCTTATCGTGGAGTCCGGAGAGCCCAGGGAGGTGCATCACTTTGCAACGCTTCTCGGCTATGGCGCCTGCGCCATCAATCCCTATCTGGCCCAGGAATCCATCAAGGAGCTGATCGACGGCCATATGCTGGATAAGGATTATTATGCGGCGGTGGAGGATTACAACAATGCCGTTCTCCGCGGAATTGTAAAGATCGCCTCCAAGATGGGAATCAGCACCATCCAGTCCTACGAGGGCTCCCAGATTTTTGAGGCCATCGGTATTGACAGCGAAGTGATCAACCGGTATTTTCCCCATACGGTGTGCAGAGTGGGAGGAATTACCATAGAGGATATCGAGAGGGAGGTCGACGCTCTGCATTCCCAGGCTTTTGACCCGCTTGGTCTGGCCAATGATCTGACCTTAGACAGCCTGGGACATCACAAGGTGAGAAGCGGAGCGGACGAACACCTCTACAATCCGGCGACCATCCATCTTCTCCAGGAATCCACCAGACGCGGAGATTATGAGATGTTCAAGGAATATACCGCACTGGTCAATGATGAGAATTCCGTCAAGAACCTGCGGGGACTGATGGACTTCAACTTTCCGGAAAAGGGCGTTCCCCTGGACGAGGTGGAGAGCGTGGATTCCATTGTCAGACGGTTTAAGACGGGGGCCATGAGCTACGGCTCCATCTCCAAAGAAGCTCACGAGACACTGGCGATTGCCATGAACCGGCTTCATGGACGTTCCAATTCCGGAGAGGGCGGCGAGGAGACGGAAAGGCTTTTTCCTGGGCCGGACGGCTTAAACAGATGCTCCGCTATCAAGCAGGTGGCCAGCGGGAGGTTTGGCGTCACCAGCAGGTATCTGGTGAGTGCGGATGAGATTCAGATCAAGATGGCCCAGGGAGCGAAGCCGGGAGAGGGAGGACATCTGCCCTCCGGCAAGGTATATCCCTGGATTGCGAAGACCAGGCATTCCACACCGGGAGTGGGCCTGATCTCTCCCCCGCCTCATCACGATATTTACTCCATCGAGGATCTGGCGGAGCTTATCTACGATCTGAAAAACGCCAACAAGAAAGCGAGAATCAGCGTGAAGCTTGTCTCCGAGGCAGGCGTTGGAACCGTGGCGGCAGGGGTTGCAAAGGCGGGAGCCCAGGTGATTCTCGTCTCGGGCTATGACGGCGGAACGGGGGCCGCACCAAGGAGCTCCATCCACAATGCCGGGCTTCCCTGGGAGCTGGGACTTGCGGAGACTCACCAGACTCTGATTATGAACGGCCTGCGCGACAAGGTGCGCATCGAGACGGACGGCAAGCTGATGAGCGGACGGGATGTTGCCATTGCGGCCATCCTGGGTGCCGAGGAGTTCGGCTTTGCAACGGCTCCCCTTGTGACCATGGGCTGTGTGATGATGCGCGTCTGCAATCTGGATACCTGCCCCGTGGGCGTGGCGACCCAGAATCCGGAGCTTCGCAGAAATTTCAGGGGAAAACCGGAATACGTGATGAATTTTATGAAATTTATCGCCCAGGAGCTTCGGGAATATATGGCGAAGCTGGGTGTGCGCAGCGTGGATGAGCTGGTGGGCCGGACGGAATTTCTCAGGGTGAAGGAGCACCTCTCCCAAAGGCAGAAGCAGATCGACCTGAGCCTGATCCTTCGCAATCCCTATGCGGGCGGAAAGCAAGGCGTTATCTTTGATCCCGGGAAGGTCTATGATTTCAGACTGGAAAACACGGTGGACGAGAGGGTGCTTTTAAAGCGGCTGAACAAGGCCATCGACGGCGGCTTAAAGAGCAGTATGGAGGTGGAGGTCAAAAATACGGACCGGGCCTTCGGAACCATTCTGGGCTCCGAGATCACAAGACGCCTCGGGGATTCGGTGCAGGAGGATACCTTCCGCATTCGGTGCAAGGGAGCCGGCGGACAGAGCTTTGGAGCTTTTATCCCGTCGGGCCTTACCCTGGAGCTGGAAGGGGACAGCAACGATTATTTCGGAAAAGGGCTCTCCGGCGGAAAGCTCGTCATCTATCCGCCCAGGGAAAGCCGGTTTGCGGCGGACGAGAATATTATTATCGGCAATGTGGCCCTGTACGGCGCCACCAGCGGCAAGGCCTTTCTATGCGGAGTGGCGGGAGAACGCTTCTGCGTGAGAAATTCCGGCGCAAGGGCCGTAGTGGAGGGCGTGGGAGACCACGGCTGCGAGTATATGACAGGAGGCCGGGTGGTGGTTCTTGGCTCTACCGGAAAGAATTTTGCGGCAGGCATGAGCGGCGGGATCGCCTATGTGCTGGACGAAAACAATGATCTTTATACCCGGCTCAACAAGGAGATGGTATCCTCCTATGAGGTGAGCTCCAAATATGACGTGATCGAGCTCAAGGAACTGATTCGGGAACATGTGGCCCTTACCGATTCCAAAAAGGGAAAGCGGATCCTGGATCACTTTAAGGAATATCTGCCCAAATTCAAGAAAATCATCCCGCATGACTACGAGAAAATGCTGACGGCCATCGTGCAGATGGAGGAAAAGGGACTGAGTGCACAGCAGGCGCAGATCGAAGCCTTCTATGCGGTTAAGGGCAACAGATAGAGGAAAGGGGAGGAGTGATAATGGGAAAACCAACCGGATTTATGGATTATAAAAGAGAAGTCTCCCGTGATGCGGAGCCGAAGGAGAGGATCAAAAATTTCATGGAGTTCCACGAGCATCTTCCTCTGGAGAGGCAGCGGCTCCAGGGGGCCCGCTGTATGGAGTGCGGCGTTCCCTTCTGCCAGGCGGGAATGAATCTTTGCGGGATGACCAGCGGCTGTCCGCTCCACAATCTGGTGCCGGAGTGGAACGATCTGGTTTACACCGGGAACTGGGAGCAGGCTTACAGCAGGCTCACAAAGACCAACAGCTTTCCGGAGTTTACATCCAGGGTCTGCCCCGCCCTGTGCGAGGCGGCCTGCACCTGCAATCTTGTGGGAGAGCCGGTAGCCACGAAGGAAAACGAATATGCCATCATTGAGTATGCCTATGAGAAGGGGTATGCGGATCCAAAGCCCCCAAAGGTGCGCACCGGGAAAAAGGTGGCCGTGGTGGGAAGCGGCCCTTCGGGCCTTGCCGCTGCGGATCAGCTCAACAAGCGGGGTCACAGCGTGACCGTCTTTGAGCGCTCGGACCGAATCGGAGGTCTTCTGATGTACGGGATTCCGAATATGAAGCTGGAGAAGCCTGTCGTGGAGCGCAAGGTAAAGGTGATGGAAGCGGAGGGAGTACGCTTCGTAACCAATGCGGATGTGGGAAAGGAGATCAAAGCGGAAAAGCTCCTCTCAGAGTTTGACCGCGTGATCCTTGCCTGCGGCTCGTCCAATCCCCGGGATATCAACGCTCCGGGAAGGGATGCCAAGGGGATCTGTTTTGCGGTGGATTTCCTGAAAGCAAACACAAAGAGCCTTCTGGACTCGGATTTTGCGGATAAGAAGTTCGTGGATACAAAGGGCAAAAACGTGGTGATCATCGGAGGCGGCGATACGGGAAACGACTGCGTGGGAACCAGCATCCGCCATGGCTGTAAGTCGGTTGTTCAGATCGAGATGATGCCGAAGGCTCCCGACACCCGGGCCGAGAACAATCCCTGGCCCGAGTGGCCCAAAATCTGCAAGACGGATTACGGCCAGGAGGAGGCCATCGCCCTGTTCGGGCATGATCCCAGAATCTATGAGTCCACGGTGAAGGAATTCGTGAAAGACAAGAACGGAAACCTGAAGGCGGTGAAAATCGTGAAGCTCTCCTGGGAGAAGGATCCGGAAACCGGACGCATGAAGATGAGCGAGATCGCAGGCTCCGAGAAGACCCTCCCCGCAGAGATCGCACTGATCGCCGCAGGCTTTCTGGGAAGCCAGAAATACGTGACGGACGCCTTCAAGGTGGAGGTCAACGAGCGCACCAATGTGAAGACGGCGCAGGGGCAGTATGCCACTTCCGTGAAGAATGTCTTCACGGCGGGGGATATGCACCGGGGGCAGTCCCTGGTGGTCTGGGCCATCCGGGAGGGAAGAGAAGCCGCAAGGGCGGTGGACGAGAGCCTGATGGGATATACGAACCTGATGATCCAGTAGAGAAAATCAATAGAACCCGTTGTACTCATCTTGATATGATACCTCTAAAGTAGACAGATAAAATATAAAAATCTGTGACTTTGGAGGTATTTTCATGCCAATTACTTTGATATCAATAAATGTTAATAAACGATTGTATAGACAAGGGTGCTATGCTATTATGATATAGAGTGAAAGTAGACTGTTTTGTATATTATTCAAAGAGGAATAGCATTTTTATTACAAATTTGCGATAAAGATACAAAATGCTTGCCCTAATACGTCATCACTTTGAGCCGAATTATGACTTGAAGGCAGAACAGCAATTGTTAAATCCCGGGTATTCCCGGTTAAGAATTTTCAAAGATGGTTTTCATAATGAAGACGCAGTGGAGATTGCAGAGGAATATTTCAGGGGCAGAGAGGAAGTGGATTCGATAAGGTTATAGCGGCAACCCGTGCGGATGCTCTGATGGCACCAAAGATTGAGAGTCAGAATAATCAGTTTACGAAGGTAACACTATACTCGAAAGAAGATTTTGATATGACAACAAAAGAGGATCGGATTATCCGAGACACATTGGATGCAAAACTTATAAAGCCAATGGATCCGGAGACCGCTCCACGTTATATGAAGTATGTCCCATTTTGGGCATAATAAAGGTTCATTTTAAGTTTCAGCAAGTTTCATTCATGGCAGGTTATGCAAAGCTTTATGGGAAGCAGATATCCGAAAGTGGCTGAAATACAGGCATAACGAAGAAATGACCATTCTGAATTTAAGTTTCCTTAATTTTCAGGGAAAAGGATATTTTTCAAAATTATTTCATTTTATGATTGATGATTTGTGGCATAAAGAATTTACAAAAGCTACTCTTGGCGTAGAACCTAACAAAGGAGGCGGCAGTGGTCAAAATCCGGTGCGTGGTGGAACGAATTACATATCAGAATCCGGAAAACGGATATTCTGTCCTGAAGTGCAGAGTAAAGGACTACAGCGATCTGGTTGCGGTCGTTGGAAACCTCCTGGATGCAAATGTGGGAAGCGTGCTTGTGGCGGAGGGAAACTGGAAGGTTGATGCCAAATACGGAAGGCAGTTCGTGGCGGAAAACTGGGAGGAAACCCTGCCCGCTACCGTTTACGGCATGGAAAAATACCTGGGCTCCGGCCTGATCAAGGGCGTGGGGCCGAAGTTTGCGAAGCGGATCGTGCAGAAGTTCGGGGTGGACACCTTTGTGGTGATTGAGGACAATGTGGAGCTTCTGATTGAAGTGGAGGGCATCGGACGAAAGCGGGTGCAGAGGATCGCCGAGTCATGGGAGCGGCAGAAGGAAGTCAAGAACATCATGGTGTTTCTGCAGGAGCACCAGGGGAGCGCCTCCTTTGCGGCCAAGATTTATAAGCAGTACGGAAACGAAAGCATTGCGGTTATGAAGGAGAATCCCTACAGGCTGGCGGATGATATCTGGGGCATTGGATTTAAGACCGCGGACCAGATTGCTGAGAAGCTGGGATTCGGCAGGGAATCGTATGTGAGGCTGCGAAGCGGCCTGATGTATACGCTTTCGGAGCTGTCAGGCGATGGACATGTGTATGCGGAAAAGCAGCAGCTGATTGACAAGGCATCAGAGCTTTTGGAAGCCTCTGAGGAAACGATTGTCATGACCATGGATGAGATGCTCCGGCAGGAAGAGCTGATCCGGGAGCGGAAGATCAAGGTGACGGACGAGGAGGGCAATCCCGTAACGGCAATTTACCTGCCGCCCTTTTATTATGCGGAGGCGGGCGTGGCGGGAAAGCTTAAGAAGCTGGCTTCGGCGCCTGCGGGAGATAAGCTCTGCCAAAAGCTCCTTGAGGCCAGAAAAAAGACGGGAAATCCGGATCTTTCCGTGGATGTGAAAGCCGTACAGGAAAAAACCGGGATGATCTATGATGAAATACAGGCGGATGCGATCCGGCGGGCGGCGACCGCAAAGGTCATGGTGATGACCGGAGGGCCGGGAACCGGCAAGACCACCACCACCCATGGCATTATCGCCGCCTACAGGGCGTACGGGCTCAAAATTCTTCTGGCAGCGCCCACAGGCCGCGCAGCAAAGCGGATGACCGAGGCCACGGGACTGGAAGCCAAGACGGTTCACCGGCTTCTGGAATGCAAGCCGCCGGAAGGGTACCAGAGGAATGAAGAGAATCCTTTAGAGGGGGATGTCCTGATTGTGGACGAGTGCTCTATGATCGACATCATCCTGATGAATTCCCTGCTGAAGGCGATTCCGCCCGCCATGCGCCTTGTGATGGTGGGGGATATTGACCAGCTCCCTTCCGTAGGCGCCGGGAATGTGCTGCGGGATATGATTGATTCGGGGGTTTTTCCCGTGGTCCGTCTCACCAGGATATTCAGGCAGGCGCAGACGAGCCGGATCGTCATGAATGCCCACCGCATTAACGAGGGGAAGCTGCCGGACATATCCAACGGGAAAGATACGGACTTTTTCTTTCTGGAGAATGAGGATGCGGAAGCGGCAGTGCACAAGATCGTGGAGCTGGTGGGGACGAAGCTGCCAAAGTATTACCAGGTAGAGCCTGCCAGGATTCAGGTGCTGACACCCATGCAGCGGGGCGTGGTGGGAGCGACGAATTTGAACCTCGCCCTGCAGGAAGCCTTAAATCCTCCGGAGCATACGGTCTTTATGCGGGGAAGAGGCCCGGTGACGGTTCCCAAGGACTGTCTTCGCAGAAGCGGCTTTGCGTTCCGTATGGACGATAAGGTGATGCAGATTAAAAATAACTACGACAAGGAAGTGTTCAACGGCGATATCGGGGTGATTTCCTCCGTAAACATGGAAGAGCGGACGATGAAGGTGGATTTTGACGGCCGCCTGATCGAGTATGACGTGACAGAGCTGGACGAGCTGGTGCACGCCTATGCGACGACCATCCATAAGGCCCAGGGCTCGGAATATCCGATTGTGGTTATGCCGATCCTGATGAACCATTATGTGATGCTGCAGAGAAATCTGATTTATACAGGAATTACCAGGGCAAAGAAAATCCTGGTGATGGTGGGAACGAAAAAGGCCCTGTCCTATGCCGTCCGCAATGTGACGGTTACGAAAAGAAATACCCTGCTGAAGGAACGGCTGGAGGCTGCCGCATCACAGACAAAGGATCCTGTGCATGAGGGAGGTTTTTGAAAAGATGTTAATCTATGTCTGTGATGATGAAGTTCAGATTCTGAACAGGATATCCGCCACAATCAGAGACTGTCTGCCGGAAGGGACGGTGGAGGTCTTTCATACGGGCGGGGCGCTGATGCGCGCTCTTGCAGAGAGGCCCTGTGATATTCTCTTTTTGGATATTGATATTCCCGACCGGACCGGAATGGAGATTGCGTACTGGCTCAATAGCCTGGATCACAAGCCGCTGCTTGTTTTTGTGACGAATCATGACGAGCTGGTTTATGAGAGCTTCCAATATCATCCCTTCGGGTTTATACGAAAGAAATATTTTGATGCGGAGATCAAAAAAATTTTGGAGGACTGCCGGAAGGAGCTGAACTTTCAAAAGAAGCATTTCTGTTTTCGGATGAACGGACAGGAGACGGCGCTTCTGCTTTCAGAGATCTTATATCTTGAGGCGGACGGCAATTATATAAGGCTCTGCTGCACATCAGGGCAGTATCATTTCCGGAGCACAATTCTGGCGGCGGAGAAGCAGTTGGGAGCGGACGGCTTTATAAGGATTCATAAGGGTTTCCTGGTGAATCGGTCCGCGGTGCGTATGGTTGGCAGTCAGGAGCTGGAGATGGCGAATCATGACAAACTGCCTCTGGGAGAGAAATACGCAGATATGGCAAGGAAAGAAATTCTGCAGTATATGAGAACACTGATGAGATGAAGCGGGGAAGGCGGCCAAGATTGCAGACGGAACGCTGCGATGGAACGGGCATGGATGTTTGAGCTATGAGTCGATACGGACAGTTAAAGAAGCAGTATGAACAATTGAGCAGTCAGTATGCCAGATTGTATGAGGAGCACCTGGAGCTTGCCTATCAATACCGGCAGACGCAGGAGGAGCTGGCGGAGAGAGAACAGCAGAGTCAGGAGGTATATGCACTGCACCAGAGCGGCAGAAGGCTGAAGCATGATATGAAGAATCACCTGATGGTGCTTTCCTCTTATCTGGCATCGGAAAATTATGATAAGGCCAGGGCATACTCCTCGGAAATACTGGATAAGCTCAATGCCATGCACAGCTATATCGAGACGGGGAATACGCTGTTAAATCATATCATTAATGAGAAGTTCCGGTATGCGAGAGAGCGGGGGATTGAGATCAAGGCGGAAATTGAAAACCTTTCCTTTGCGGCGATGAGCAGCATGGATTTTGCAGCACTGCTTGGCAATATGCTGGACAATGCCATTGAGGCGAGCCTGCGGGAAGCGGAAAGTGCAAGGCACCTGGAGCTTCTGATCTCTAAGAAACAGGGTTACGAGACGATCTGTGTAAAAAACAGAATCTCCAAATCCGTATTAGAGGGAAATCCCGGTTTGCTGTCCACAAAAGAGGAGAAGGGAGAGGCGCATGGAATCGGTATTTTGAGAATAAAGGAAATTACGGAGAGCTGTCACGGCATGTATGACGTATATGAGATGGACGGATTTTTCTGCGTTGCGGTTTTTATCCCTGAATAGAGGCTGTTTGTCACAATCCCTTGTAATTTGAAATTATAAGGGATATATTTTTATCAAAAGCCCCGAATGGCGGTTAAGCATACGGGCAGGCTTGTCTTTGCGGAGATTTTTATGGTAAGTTTTGAAAACGTCAGTAAATTCATATTGTCCGATATCAGCTTCTGCATTCCGGAGGGCACCGCCACAGGCGTGATCGGACCGGGCGGATCCGGTAAAACGACGCTGCTGCGCCTTGCCTGTGGACTGCTTGCCTGTGAGAGAGGCAATGTCAGGACATTTTCCTGGGATCCCGTAAAAAAGCGCAGAAAGATCGCCTCTGCCATTGGCTTTTTTTCTTCCTCATATCCGCTGTTTCGGGAGGACAGCACGATTCGGTCTGAATTCCGGAGACTGTGCGCACTCTACCGTCTGGATAAAAAAGGTTTCCGGGAGGAATATGAGCGGCTTGCCGTAAGCCTTGGATTTAAGGAATATGAGGAAAAGGAGATCCGGCAGCTTTCCCTCGGGCAGCTCCGGCGGGCGGAGCTGGCCACAGTACTGCTGGATCATTTGCGGCTGATCCTGTTGGATGAACCGACCGTGGGAGTGGATGAATCGGGAAAAGAGATTTTTGACAGGCATTTACAGAAAAAGAAGGAGCAGGGCGCTGCCATACTCATAGCTTCCGAAAACATGACGGAGATTGAGAGGGTCTGCGACAGGATTCTTCTTCTGGATAAGGGACGGCTTTCCTATTACGGCAGCCGCGAACGCCTGATGCGGCGGTATGCCCCGGTCAATGAGATGGAGATTGCTTTTTGCGGTATGCTTCCGGATATGGAGGATCTTCCCCTGATCCGATATGGCATTGAGCATAACCGGATGAAATTCAGATACGACGAAAATGTGATATCAGCATTGGAGATTATCAATCATGTTGCGGCGCAGACAGAGGTCACACAGATGAATATCGTAAGGCCCGGACTGGAGGATGTGATCCTGATGCACAGAAGGGAGGAAAAGACATGAGCTATTTTGGAATCTCTATTAAAAAAATGCTGCATTACAGATGGCATAATGTATTCAGTATTATGGCAAGCCTGCTTTCCACTGTCTCCATCATTTTTATGTGGCAGTACATTTACCGGAGAAATATGGAAATGAGGGAATATATGACGGTATACGCCATTTTATCCAGCCTGATCTCTCTTCTTTACTCCGACCGGTACGCAAATTGTATTGAAAACAAGGTCTACAAGGGAACGTTTGCCATAGACCTGCTGCGCCCGGTCAGTTTTCTGAGACTGAATTTCAGTGAAGCGGTGGGGGAGACGGCGGCGGAGCTGATTGTGAGGGGGATCCCCATCTGCCTGATTCTTTTCGGCAACTATTGGGGGCTTGTCCGGATGATTGACCCGGTTTATGCGCTGCTTGGCATCCTGGCCGTTTTTCTGGCATTTCTGTTTCATATGATGCTGTTTACCGTGATCGGATTTCTGGCCTTCCGATTCTATGTGATATGGCCCTTCTGCAGGCTGATGAACGATACCATACGTTTTTTTTCGGGATGCTTTCTGCCGATTGCGCTGTTTCCCGCATGGATGCAGACACCGGTGCGTCTGATGCCCTTTCAGTATCTGTATTCCTTCCCCATTGAGGTGATCCTCAAAGGGAGAGAGTGTGAGGGCATGGGACTGCATTTTGCCGTATTGATCGTGTGGGACATTGTGATGGCGGCCATAATGCTTTTGGCATACCGGCGCTCGCTCCTTAGGTGCGTTGTGCAGGGCGGGTAAAGAGACACAGGGGTAAGCGGCTTTTGGCACAGAGCGGAACGGGAGGATTGCGGTGATAGATTTTTTGTCAACATATCTTGTCTATATAAAAACTTTTTTCAAATCCCGGGCAGAGTATAAGACAAGCTTTGTCCTTGGCATGGCATCCAATTTTTATTGCTATTTTATTACCTACATGAGCTACTGGGTTCTGACAAGCGGAGTGAACACTGTGGAGGGGTGGGATTTTTCGGACTTATCCATATTGTACGGTCTGTCACTTATCACCTACTCCATTTCCGGGACATTGATCTGGTACAGCGCTTATTCGCTGGAGGATTTGATTATCAGCGGTCAGCTGGATATCATGCTGCTGCGTCCGCAGGGGCTGATCAGGCAGATGATCTTCCAGAGATTCGGCGACACATTTCTGGGACAGATTCTTGTCACGGTTATCTTTCTTTGCGCCGCATTTGCGCAGCGGGCGGAAAGACTCAGTCTGCCAATGGTAATTTATCTTGTGCTTGCCATCGTCGGCGGAATTTTTATGCAGACCGGATCCATGATTTTGTTCGGATCCTTCAGCTTTTGGACAATGAAATCCGGTGCGCTGATCGATCTGCTGTTTTATGACCTGCGCGGTATGACGAACTATCCCCTTGCGCTTTATCCCAGGGCGATTCGGATCTTTTTAACCTTCGTGCTGCCGTGGGCCTTTATCAATTATTATCCAACGCTGCTCATCACGGGAAAGAATATGACAGTGTATGAAACGGTATTGGGGATGATTGCGCCCCTTGTGGGTGTTTTGTGGTTTCTTCTGGCAATGGCCGTATTCCGGACGGGATTAAAGCGGTATACGGGGGCGGGAGGCTGAGCTGTGGAAAGGACGGAAATCGGAATGAATAAAATCATAAAGGTAAGTAATCTGAGCAGGGATTATTCCGTTGCGGACAAGAAAGCCCGGAGTTTTGTTCCGGGAAAACGCAGTCATAAGACGATTTCTGCCGTAAAGAGCATTTCCTTTGAGATTGGAGAGGGAGAAACGGTAGGATTTATCGGTCCGAACGGGGCGGGAAAGTCCACGACGATCAAAATGCTTGCAGGGATCCTGCATCCCACCCAGGGAAGCGTGGAGGTTCTCGGAAGGGAGCCCTATAAATGCCGCAGGGAAAATGCAAAAGATATCGGCGTTGTGTTCGGGCAGAAATCCCAGCTGTGGTGGGATCTGCCGGTGATAGATACCTATACGCTTCTGAAAAGGATATACAAAATTCCGGATGAAATTTACAGCCGGAATCTGGATTCGTATGTGGAATGTCTCCAGATCAGGGATTTTCTGAATCAGCCCGTGAGACAGCTGTCTCTTGGACAGCGCATGCGGGCGGAGCTCTGTGCGGCGCTGCTCCATGACCCTAAGCTTCTGTTTCTGGATGAGCCTACCATCGGACTTGATATCGTGGTAAAAAAGCAGATCAGGGAGATGATCCGGAAGATCAACCGGGAGAGAAAAACAACGGTTTTGCTGACCACCCATGACCTGCGGGATGTGGAGGAGGTGTGTGAGAGAATGATTCTGATTAATCACGGACAGCTGATCGTGGACGGAGAGCTGAAGGAGGTGAGGAAGAACTTCGAAGGTCTTCATTCGGTGGAGTTTCTATGCAAGATTCCCTTCCGGAACGACATAGAGCTGCCGGGCGTGGAAAAGTGGAAATCCGATAAGGGATACTTTGCGGCATTTTATAAGAATGAGGAGATTCTTCCGACCGAGATTATTGAGACGGTATTAAAGAGCTATCTGGTAGAGGATATCAGGATAAAGGAGCCGACAATTGAAGAGATTGTGGAGAAGTATTACAGGGAATGAAATGAGAAAAGAGACATCATACAGGATATTTGACAGCGGCATGCTTGTCACGATTCTTGCCCTTGCATGGCCCACCATGTTAGAGCAGCTTATGCAGACGGCGGTTCAGTACATTGACACGGCGATGGTGGGATCGTTGGGGACGCAGGCTACTGCGGCGGTGGGTTCTACGGGAACCATCAACTGGCTGATTGGCAGCACGATTTCCGCCGTGGGCGTGGGATTTCTCTCCTACATAGCAAAGGCATACGGGGCAAAGGAGGAGGAAGCCGCAAAACGGGCCGTGGCGCAGGCAGTGCTGATCACGTGCGCTCTCGGCGTGTTTTTTACGATGCTGACGGTATCCTTAAGCGGCGTGATCCCCGTGTGGATGCAGGTGGATCCGGGAATCCGGAAAATGGCGTCAACCTATTTCCTGATCTTATATCTGCCCATGCTGCCGAGGACGGCGAGCATTATTTTCGGAACCGTGCTCCGCTCTGCGGGAGATACCAGATCGCCCATGAAAATCGGTCTGCTGGTCAATCTGATTAATGTGGCATTGAATTTTCTCCTTATCTATCCGACCCGCCGGGTAAGGCTGTTTTCCCTGAACTTGACCGTATACGGGGCGGGACTTGGGGTGATCGGGGCGGCTGTTGCCAGCGCCATCGCATTCACAGTGGGAGGCCTGTGCATTGCCGTTGTTCTCTGGAAGCATCCCATGGTTTCTCCCCGGGGACAGAGGTTTGTCCCGGACAGGGAGATCCTTGGACCCTGTATGAGGGTGGCCTTCCCTAATATGCTGCAGCGCTTTGGGACTTCCCTTGGGTATGTGGCGTTTGCTGCCATGATCAATTCCCAGGGGGAGGTATCCACGGCGGCGCACACCATTGCCAACACGGTGGAGTCGGCTTTTTATATTCCGGGGTACGGAATGCAGACGGCGGCGGCCACGCTGGCGGGCAATGCCTACGGCGCAAATGACGGGAAGCGAATGAAGCGGCTCGCCTCCATGTTTATCCCCCTGGAGACGGTTCTGATGATCGGCTCCGGTGCCTGTCTTTTCCTTGCGGCGCCGTTTCTGATGAAGCTGTTTTCCGTCCATGAGGCGGTGATCTCGCTTGGGGCGGCGGTTCTTCGCATGGTGGCGGTTTCGGAGCCTTTTTACGGATTTTCCATTATCATTGAAGGGCTGATGATGGGCGTGGGAAAGACGAAAGCGCCCTTTATCTACAATATTATGGGCATGTGGCTTGTCCGGATTATCGGAACCTATATCTGCACGCAGCTTCTCGGTCTTGGGCTGATTTCTGCATGGGCCTGTATGATCGCCCATAACCTGCTTCTGTTCGTGATGTTTCTGGTCTGCTATGTGAGGGGCGCCTGGAACCCGCTTTCTGCGAAAGCGGGTGCAAAAGGCCGCAGAAAATCCTGTTAAATTACCGGGTTAAATCCTGCACCCATTTATACTTCCGAAACCGCATCATGACCCAGGGGATTTTTCCCACTTCATCCAGACAGGTACAGGCGTAAACCGCAAGGGGAGACCAGTGCAGGACAAACGCTCCCACAAGCGCAAGAGGAATGGCGATCAGCCACATGCACACGATCAGGCTGTACATGTCGAACAGGGTATCGCCGCCTCCGTCCAGCACGCCGTTTATGGTGACGGTATTCACGCACCGGCCGATCATGTAGAAGGACATGATCACCATCATCCAGGTGAGGTATTCATGGGCCTGATCCGTCAGGATCACCATCCGAAGGACCGCAGGGGTCACGGCAAGGACGAGGGCGGTGGAAAGAAAGCCGATGACATAGGAAATGTTTTTGAGCTTGATTCCATACGCCTTACCCGTATCAAGGCGGCCCGCTCCCAGCTCGTTTCCGACCATGATTCCCGCCGCACTTCCGATACCGTTGCACATGCAGCAGATCAGATCCCGGGCGACCGCCGCAACGGAGTTTGCGGCTGCGGCGTCGCTTCCCATATGTCCCATGATCGCCGTGTAGGAGGTAAAGCCGATCCCCCAGCACAGCGAACCTCCCATAAGAGGCAGGCATTGCCTGAAAAAGTCAGCCTTCAGCTGCTTTGGGAGATTCAGGAACCGATTAAATGCCGGACGGATGTAGGAAGCTCCCGACGACACGGCAATACAAAGGGCCAGCTCGATCAGACGGGAAATCGTGGTGGCAAGCGCTGCCCCTGCCGCCTGCATCCTGGGCGCTCCCAACAGTCCGAAGATAAAGACTGCGTTCAGGATGATGTTCAGGATCACGCAAAAGGAGCTGATGAGGGCTCCAGGCCTCACGTGATCGGACACCTTCATCATGGTCAGATAGCACTGGGAGATGCCGGTAAGCAGGTACGACCAGCCCGCTATGCGCAGATAGGAGCTGCCGATGGCGATCAGAGGGGCGTCATGGGTGAAAATATGCATGAGCGCGCCGGGTATCAGTTCGCAGGCAAGGAAGAACAGGACGGACAGGATTCCGCAGAACCGCAGCGTCATGTTAAAGAGATCCTCCAGCGTATGCTTATCGCCCTTCCCCCAGTACTGGGCTCCCAGAATGGCACCGGCTGCCGTGACAGCCCCCAGGAACATATTTTGGACAAACTGGATCTGGGTTGCCAGGGACACGGCGGTCATCTCGTCCTGGGCGACCTTTCCCAGCATCAGCGCATCGCCTGCGGCCACTGCGGCAAGCATCAGGCTCTGCAAAGCGATGGGAAGGGCAAGCTTTGTGAGCGTGCGGTAAAACTCTTTTTTGTCAATCCGTATTTCCGGTTTTTCCCTTTTCATAAAATACCTCCGTATCCTGATTCTGCAGTCACAGACGGTTCTGTACAGGCAGAACCGAGTATAAAAATTCTCTTTGCGGCAAACAAAGAAGAATATACCACAGTTTGTAGATGAATTCAATTGAACGCATGAAAAGTTGTCAAAGTTTGCTTGCAGCCAGGAGGCCAATTGCCATATAATGATGAAAGCGGCGGGTGAATGATATGAAAAACGTGAACCGAATCCAATTTTATGTGGGAAGCAAGGAGGAAGTGCTTCCCGGTTTTAGCGGCGATTTCCCTTATATCGCTTCCCGGGCGGAGCTTGACAAATACATGGGACGCTTTGTGCCGTAGCACTGTCACGGGGCGGTAGAGGTTTTTTACATGGAGGGCGGCTGCCTGGAATATGACACGCCAAAAGGCAGGATACGGTTTCCGGCGGGGAGCAGCAGCTACTTTGGGAAGGTTTTTCGCAAATATGCACAGTGCACACCTTCGGAGTTTCGAAAGAAATGGCAGGATTGTGACAGATAAAGGCGGCAACGGGATAGTTTTGTCATGCGGCCTGCATTAAAATAACAGGTGAAAAAATAAGACGGGGATCGGGCTGGGGATGCAGCCGTCCCCTTTGAAGGGAGCAAAAATGAAAATGGAGTTAAACAGACAGACTGCAGAATCAGCGCTGAGGCAGGCCTCACAGTCCAATCCGGGACCATGGGTGGATCATTCCCGGTATGTGGCCATGGCCTGTGAAAACATTGCAGAGCGCTGCAAAAATCTGTCTGCAGAGCAGGCTTATCTGTACGGACTTCTGCATGATATCGGACGCTATGCCGGAGTGAGCTCAGAGAGGCATCTGCTGGACGGATACCGTTATTGTATGAAACGGGGATGGGAAAAAACTGCGCAGATCTGCATCTCCCATGCGTTCATGATACAGGATATCAATACCTCCATCGGCAGGTTTGATATGAGTGATGCGGATTATCAGTTTATGAAGGAGTTTGTGGCAGAAGCCGTCTATGACGATTATGACCGTCTGGTGCAGCTGTGCGATGCGCTGGCTCTGCCTGCGGGCTTCTGCTTTCTGGAAAAGAGGTTTGTGGACGTCACCATCCGCTACGGGCTCCATCCGGCCACCATAGACAGATGGAAGAAAATCCTGGAGATAAAAGCGATGTTCGAAAAGGAAATCGGCTGTTCCATCTACCGTCTGCTTCCGGGCGTTGTGGAGAACAGCCTGGCGAGGGCGGAGGAAGCATAAAGCGGCTGCAAGGCAGATTCCAAAGGCGCTTACTTACCGCAGATCTCGTCAATCACATTCACAATTTTTGACCTGGTATACTCTGCGATTTCCTTTGAGTTCATTTCCTTGTAGTCCTCGAAAAAAATCGGACGAAGAAAGTGAACCTGCGTTTTCACCGGCTTTAGGGAATTGACGCCAAAGGGCTTGTAGGAATCGATCAGAACCACCGGGACAATGGGACTTTTGGATTTCATGGCGCATTTAAAAGCCCCGGGGAGGAACTCATGGACTTCGTTCCGGTTGTGGTCGTAGCCTCCCTCGGGAAAAATAATATACCTTCGTCCGCTCTTTACCTGGGTGACGACATCCAATATGGTTTTCAGCTGGCTTTTCATATCGGACTTATCAAGCCGGCTGCCCTTTAGCAGAGTGACAAACTGGCTGGTGACGAGCTGGTGGGAGCGTTTGTCGTCAATCATGACCGTGCAGGGTGCGGGGTGTCCGGATATGATTCCCAGAGCGTCGTATTTTCCCTGGTGATTGGAATACATGACATAGCCGCCTTCTTTGGGCAGGTTTTCCGTTCCGTATACATCCGTATGTATCATTCCATTGCGCTGCATGATGGAGACGGCCCGCCGGGCAACCCGGTAGCGGTCCTCTTCCGTGTATCGTTCCGTGTGCCTTTCAATATAGCCGGCCTTGCACAGATAAAACAAAATAAAGGGAAGTGAAATGATTATGACATAAAATATTCGTAACACAGAATCATCCTTTCGTAACTGACATAAGAGAATATACCACATTTCGCAAATTTTTTCAAATTCAAATTGACGGCTGACATGGCACAATTGCAGAGAACCATGTGCTACCGCCGGCAAAGCCGATGGTTTGCAGGAGATGTAAAGAGGGAGAGACAAGGGGGATGGAGATGACAGAACTGGAAAAATGTATGGCAGGCGAAACCTATGACTGCCACGACGAAATATTTTTGGAATTCAAAAGCCATGCGAGAAAATTATTGAAGGAATACCATGAGCTTGCCTACGATCAGAAAGAGGAAAAGACAGCGCTCTTAAAGCGGTTGTTTGGAGGGGTTGGCAGTAATGTGTCAGTGGGGCTGCCGTTTATCTGCGATTACGGGCGGAACATTTATATCGGAAACAACGTGTCTGTCAATATGAACTGTACCTTTGTGGACTGCAACAGAATTACTATCGGAGATCGTGTGCTGATCGCGTCAAACGTGCAGTTATATACGGCCGCCCATCCGGTGGAGCTGGCAGAGAGACTGACTCCCGGCTGGAGTGAGGAGACGGGGGAGTATTTTTGCCGCACCTATGCGCTTCCCATAAAGATCGGAAACGGCTGCTGGCTCGGGGGCGGCGTCATCGTGCTTCCCGGCGTGACCATAGGAGACGGCAGCGTGATCGGCGCAGGAAGCGTCGTCACAAAGGATATTCCGGCAAATTCCCTTGCCGTTGGAAATCCCTGCCGAGTGATCCGGAAGATAAACAGCAAAAGTATTTAGTCCTTTCAAAAGGAGAGTGTGATATGAGAATTGCAACATACAACGTATGGAATGAAAACAAAGGGATTGGGAATCGGCTTGACAGGGTAGAATTATTTGGAACAGAAGTAAACCTTGTGAATCATTTATGCGCCAGTGATCATTATGGAGTGCTGGCGGACATCGAATTTTTGAAAAAGTAACCTACTTCCTAAACATGCATGCGCCGCTTTGCGGCGCTCCACCACGCATGAAAGCCGATTGCTCCGCACTTCGTGCTCCTGCAATTGCCGCGGTATTCAACTTGTGCAAATTTTGCATAGGTTGCGGATAACGGAAAAACCTCGTAAAAAGGATTGAAATTTTGCCGGGCAAATGCTATACTTTTTATACTAGGGAGAAAGAGAGGTGACTTGTTTGTCGAGGGTTTCTGTATGGCACAGAAAGAATTAAATAACGGAAGGAAACGGCCCGGATGCGTTGCATAGAAGCCGGTTCTTTTTGTCTGGCAGTTTTTACTGTCAGGTATCTGCCTTACAGAATGCTTAACAAATAGGGATAGTCCGTAGATGGAGCATGGCCATGTGGCCGTGCTTTTTTGACCATGGAAGTATTATGTCTGAAAGGCAGATACCCATGGTCATTTTCATGCGCAGGCCCGCAAATGGAAGTTTGCTGCTAACGCAGCATGCGGGCCGTGCGGCGAGCGGGGGAAGAAAAAACTTCCCTGCTCGATTGCTCGCAGAGCAGAAAGGAAAAAGCATGAACGTAATTGAAACGGAACATCTGGTAAAAACCTATAAGAGATTCAAGAAGAAGGAAGGAATAAGAGGAAGCATCCAGGGATTGTTCCACCGGGAGTATGAGGAGAAAAATGCGGTAAACTCCGTGAGCCTTCAGATCGGTGAGGGCGAGTTCCTGGGGCTGATCGGTCCAAACGGGGCTGGGAAGACCACGCTGATCAAAATGCTCACAGGGATTATCGCACCCACCTCGGGAAGGATAGAGGTGCTTGGTTTTTATCCCAACGATCTAAGGAACGAGTTCAAGATGCAGTACGCAGTGGTGATGGGGCAGAAGAGCCAGCTGTTTTTTGAACTGACCGCCAACGACACGCTGCGTATGTTCAAGGAGATCTATGGGATCCCCGAGGAGGAATATCAGAGGAGGAAGAAATATTTTACAGAACTTTTTCAGGTGGAGGAGCTGATGAACATGCAGGTGCGCACGCTCTCCCTGGGGGAGAGGATGAAGATGGAGCTGATCGCCGCACTGCTCCACAATCCCAGGATCTTGTTCCTTGACGAGCCCACAATCGGTCTGGACGCAGTAGCCGCCAGGCAGATACGGGGTTTTTTAAAAGAGGTCAATCAGGAGAGGGGAACCACGATTCTTCTGACTTCCCACTACATGGAGGATATCAAGATGCTCTGCGGCCGGTCAGTGGTGATCAGTCACGGAAACAAAATCTATGACGGGAATACGGAGGAATTGTTCGAAAAATATCAGAGGAACAAGGTCATTACGGCCACGTTTGAATACGACCTGGGGCATGTTTTTGAGGGCGGGCCGGGGACGGCTCTGTTTTGCAGGGACGTGACCGTTCTGGAGAATACCCCGTACAAAAAGGTTTGGCTGGTGGCCAAAGAGAACGCCAACTGCGTGCTGCAGGAGATCATGGGAAAGGGCCCGGCCGATATTTGTGTGGAAGAGGAGGAGATCGGAATCATAGTGGAGCGAATCTACAGAGAGGGGGAGGCATATGCGTAAATATCTGGAAGTGGCCAAAACTCACATGAAAGCGCAGCTGGCATGGCGCTGCGACGTGATCTTCAATATGATCTTTACCGTGGCAAAGATCCTGTTCGCCTACCTGCTGTGGGGAATTATTTTTAAGGACAAAAGCGATGTGTCGGGCTTTACCTTTCACGGAATGCTTTCCTATTATATAGTGAGTTCCTTTTTGTCCCAGCTGGAAATGTCAGACGGCATCAGCGCCGAGATATCCGCCAGGATCCGGAACGGCACCTTCTCCAATTATATGGTGCTTCCGGTTAATATTGAGCGGTATTTTATGGCAATGGAGGCAGGGGTGGCGGCTTTTTACTTTGCTTTCGACCTTGCGGCCGCCCTGGCATGGATCTTTATTTTCCGGATTCAGTTTGTGTTTGTGCAGAGCGCTTTCGTGTTTTTCTGCGCTCTGCTGATGATCCTGCTGGGGATGCTTTTTATGGTGCAGCTCAACTATTTTCTGGGAATACTGACATTGAAGTACCAGGAGATCGGCACGTTTCTGATGATCAAGAACAATCTGATTGCACTGGTCACGGGGACCATTATCCCCCTTGCCCTTTTTCCCGAGGCATTTGTGAAGGGCATGAGGCTGCTTCCCTTTTACTATGTTACCTATCTGCCCTCCATGCTGCTCACCGGGCGCTGCGGCCAGGAGGCTCTCCCTGGCCTTATCGTGCTTCTGCTCTGGTGTCTGGCGCTGCAGACTGTGGTTGCGAATACCTGGAAAAAATACAGAATAAAATATGACGGGGTGGGAATATGATGACAGGATTTCAGAAAAATTGCAGAGTGGTAAGGGAGCTGATAAGGCTCCGGTTTCAGAATCTTATGATGTTCCGTCTTGGCTTTTTCGGGCCCTTTTTCGTGGACGGGAGCATGTTTGCCATACAGCTTCTGGTATTTCGGGCCGTGTATTCCAACATTGACCGGATCGGGAGCTGGGGGGAGGGGGAGGTCATTCTGTATATCGGCACCTTTTCCCTTCTCAATGCGGTGAGTATGGTGATCTGCTTTTTCGGCGTGATTGATATCGCACCCAAGATACAGAGCGGCGAGATGGACCTGTATCTCACCAAGCCGGTAAGCCCGCTGCTGCGCCTTACCTTTGAAAAGGTGAATCCCGGTTCCGTTCCTCTGGTTGCCATGAGCGTTCTCATTATCATTTACGGCGCCTGGAAGGCCCGGATTGAGCTGACGGCGGGAAAGATCGCGGCTTATCTGTTCTGGTTTGCGGTGATGGAACTCCTCTACTACTTTATGGAGGTGCTCATGCGCTGCATCGCCTTTTTTACCGTGTCAACGGCCAAGATGGAGCGGCTTGAGGAGGCGGGGCTGGATCTTTGCATGAAGCTTCCCGGGATTGCCCTTTACGGTGTCTGGAAGCTGATCTTTTACTGCTTTCTGCCCTACGGAATCATGGCCACGCTCCCGGTCCAGAGCATGGTTGGGGAGATGAGCTGGAAGCTCGGGCTTTTTGGAATTGCGGTGGTGGGTTTCTTTGGGGGGCTTACCTGCTTTACATGGAAAAAAGGGGTTCGCCGCTATAACAGCGCAAGCTCCTGAAAACAGGGGGGAATGAAAGTTTGTGGATTACAAATCCGTCCGGGAGAAGTATAATGGAAAGGACAGAACAAACAGGAGGATAATTTTATGCATTACAGAGTTTTTGGAGCGCCCATGCCGGCGGTGACGATCACCATGGAGCAGGGGGAGAGCATTTATACCCAGTCAGGAGGAATGGCGTGGATGAGCGACGGGATCTCCATGGAGACCAACATGCACGGCGGGCTTTTCAAGGGGATCGGGCGGATGTTCGCAGGAGAGAGCCTGTTTATGGCTACTTACTCGGCGATGAGGCCGGGTGTGGAGATCACTCTTGCGTCCAGTTTTCCGGGTGAGATCCGGATGCTGGAGTTGGGAAAGGGAAAGGAATATATCGCACAGAAAAATTCCTTTCTCTGTGCGACGCCGGGCGTAAACCTTGGGGCGTATGTGACAGGGGTGAAGACCGGGCTGTTTGGAGGGGAGGGCTTTGTGCTCCAGAGATACTCAGGACAGGGGCTCGCCTTTCTGGAGCTGGACGGAACGATCGTGGAAAAAGAGCTTGCTCCAGGGGAAAAGATCAAGGTGGATACGGGCAATATCGCTTTCTTTGAGGCCAGCGTTGGGTATTCCGCAGAGATGGTTAAGGGCTTTGCCAACATCCTATTTGGAGGGGAGGGGCTTTTCCTCTCGACTCTGACCGGTCCGGGAAAGGTGTGGCTGCAGACCATGAGCGCATCTGAACTGGCAAGGAGAATCGTGCCGTTTCTGCCTGCCGGACATTCCTCCAACTAGCGAAAGCTGCCAGAACAGTCAGGCGGATGCTGACAGGATTCGGGCAGGGCGGCCATATCCTGTTGATAGAAAAACAAACAAATGTTCTGAAAAGCTGTTGCCATTTTCCTTCTTCTGTGTTACTATAAAGCAAACGGACGTTCGCATCAGGAGGATGGGAGAATGGAGCAGCTTTCACTTTTTGCACAGGAGATCGAGCAGAATGCGCCTCTGGCCAGCAGGCTGAGACCGGAGAACCTGGATGACTATATTGGTCAGGAACATTTGGTGGGGAAGGGGAAGATTCTCCGGCAGATGCTGGATACGGATCGGATTACCTCCATGATATTCTGGGGGCCTCCCGGCGTGGGAAAGACCACGCTGGCCAGGATTATCGCTCACAGGACCAGGGCGGCTTTCATCGATTTCAGCGCTGTCACAAGCGGAATCAAAGAGATCAGGGATGTGATGAAGCAGGCGGAGGGCGGCAGGCTATCGGGCCTTAAGACCATCGTGTTTGTTGACGAGATCCACCGCTTTAACAAGGCGCAGCAGGACGCCTTTCTGCCCTATGTGGAGAAGGGCAGCATCATTCTGATCGGGGCCACCACGGAAAATCCCTCCTTTGAGATTAACTCTGCGCTTTTGTCAAGGTGCAAGGTGTTTGTTTTGCAGGCATTGACCGAAGGAGACATCAAAAAGCTCCTGCGCCATGCGCTGAAGGACAGACGGGGGTTCGGAAATCAGAAGATTCAGATAGAAGAAAGACTGATAAACGCCATAGCCGTATTTTCCAACGGGGATGCCAGAATGGCTTTAAATACGCTGGATATGGCGGTGCTGAACGGAAGGATTGAGCCGGACGGCGCAATTACCGTGATGGAAGAGGTGCTCATGCAGTGCACAGGTCAGAAGATGCTCCTCTATGACAGAAACGGGGAGGAGCATTACAACCTGATCTCCGCCCTGCATAAGTCCATGCGGAACAGCGACCCGGATGCGGCTATTTACTGGCTGTCCCGGATGCTGGAAGCCGGGGAGGATCCTCTGTACGTGGCAAGGCGGCTGATCCGCTTTGCCAGCGAGGACGTGGGGATGGCAGATTCCTCGGCCCTGCCTCTTGCGGTGGCCGCCTATCAGGCCTGCCATTTCAACGGTATGCCGGAGTGCAATGTGAATCTGGCCCACACGGTGGTGTATCTTTCCATGGCTCCCAAGTCAAACGCCCTCTATGTGGGGTATGAGGAGGCGAAGCTGGATGCCCAGAGAATGTTGACCGAACCGGTACCTCTGCAGATCCGGAACGGGGTCACGGAGCTGATGCAGGAGCTTCACTATGGAGAGGGATATCAGTACGCCCATGATACCGAGGAGAAGCTGACCCGCATGCAGTGCCTTCCGGACTCCCTTAAGGGGCGCAAATATTACCGGCCTACCCGGGAGGGGAATGAGGCGTCGGTAAAACAAAGGCTTGAAGAGATCGAGGCTTTTCGAAGCGCTGCGGATGAGAAATTTCCGGAAGTGGGGACAGAGGCCGGCAGCGTTCAGAAAACAGGAGGCTGCCATGGAACGTGATAAGGGCCATTTGACATCCGCTCTGGCGCAATCGGCGCAGCAGCTTCCCTATCTGGCAGCGATAAACCCTGCCGGTCAAAAGACGCTGATGGAGAAGCTAGGGATTTTGTCGGACGCCGCCAAGTATGATGTCTCCTGCTCTTCCAGCGGCGTAGGGCGAAAGGGGGACGGAACAGGAATCGGAAACACGATTGCCGGGGGAATCTGCCACAGCTTTGGAGCTGACGGGAGATGCATTTCGCTTCTCAAGATCCTGTTCACCAATGAATGTATCTATGACTGTAAATACTGTATCAACCGGTGTTCCAATGACGTGCCGAGAGCGTCCTTCACACCGGACGAAATCTGCGAGCTGACGATCCAGTTCTACAGGAGAAACTATATTGAAGGGTTGTTTTTGAGCTCCGGGATTCTCCACAATCCGGACTATACCATGGAGCTGATTTACGAGGCGGTCTATAAGCTCAGGACTCTGTACCGGTTTCAGGGCTATATTCATGTCAAGGCGATTCCGGGAGCGAACCCGATGTTGGTCCAGCGGCTTGGGATGCTTGCGGACAGGATGAGCGTGAATCTGGAGCTTCCGACGGCTGAGGGTCTTCATAGGCTTGCGCCTAATAAGCACCGCAAAAATATTCTGACTCCCATGCGCCAGATTCAGCAGGGAATCACGCAGAATAAGGAAGAGATCGTGGCGTACCGCCACGCCTCCTCTTTTGTCCCGGCGGGGCAGTCCACCCAGATGATTATCGGGGCCACGCCGGAAAGCGACTACCAGGTTATGATGGTTGCGGAGAGCCTGTATCGGAAATTTGATTTGAAGAGAGTGTATTATTCTGCCTTTGTCAGTGTGAATAAGGACAAGGATCTGCCTGCGCTGCCGGGAGGCCCGCCGCTTCTTCGGGAACACAGGCTGTATCAGGCGGACTGGCTGCTTCGGTTCTACGGGTTTGAGGCCGGAGAGCTGCTCAGTGAACAGAAGCCCAACTTTAACGTGCTTCTGGATCCAAAGGCCGACTGGGCGCTGCGGCATCTGGAATTGTTTCCGGTGGAAATCAACCGGGCGGATTATCAGATGATCCTGCGGGTGCCGGGAATCGGGGTAAAGAGCGCCCAGCGGATTGTGAGAGCCAGAAAGAACGGGAACCTGACCTTTGATCATCTCAAAAAGATCGGAGTTACCTTAAAGAGAGCGCTCTATTTTATTACCTGCGGCGGGAAGATGATGTATCCTACCAAGATTGAGGAGGATTATATCACCAGGAATCTGATCTCCAACAAGGAAAAGCTGCCCTTTCCTGCAGACGGAATGACCTACAGACAGCTGTCCCTGTTTGATGACGATATGCCGGGATGGCAGAAAATCGTGGGTGGAGCGGGTTAAACGTAGGGGAAGAGAAAGGTGGAGAAGAGAGTGGAGGAGTTTTATCTGATCTGTGAGGATTCGCTGGAAGGAGTTTTTACGGGAATTTACAACGCCTATCTCATGAAGAAACCGCACAGCCGGATCCACATCTGCGTGGGCGCGCAGGAGAACTACCGGCTGTTTGCCGTTTACGAGGACTGTCCGGCGCAGGAGAATAAGGCGGCCAAGGTGGCGGGGACGATCCTTCGGGAATTCGGGCAGGAGGCGTACCTGTCCATCTGCCGTGCGCTGGCTTCTGCGGAGGCGGACAAGGGGGAGGCCGTGTACAAGGCGGTTGTGACAGGCTTTTCCATGAGACGGCGCAGGGAGCTGATGGGAAATCTGGCGGATCCTTACGTGCGCAGAGTTTTTGAGCTGGCGAGGTTTACGGCCAATGAGGCACACTATCATGTGGAATTTTTGCGGTTCCGGGAGCTGCAAAACGGAATTCTCTATGCACCCATCGGGCCAAAGAATAATCTGATTACCTTTATCGTGCCGCATTTTGCAGACCGGCTTCCGCTGGAGAATTTCGTGATCCATGATGATGTTCGGGATATTCTTGCGGTTCATCCAAGGGGCAGGGACTGGTTTCTCACTTCCCTGCAGGATGGAATGGAGCTTAACAATCATTGCTTTTCCAGGGGAGAGGAAGAGTACAGTGAACTGTTTTATCATTTCTTTCATACCATAGCAATAGAAGAAAGGCGCAGCTATGAGCTTCAAAGAGGAATGCTGCCTCTGCGTTACAGGAAATATATGACAGAATTTACAAAATAGGGACTAAATCCAGAAATTTTGGTAATAATGAATAAATAAAAGAGAGAAACGTAATCATTGTTTCCAAGTAGACCCTGCTGCATTCCGGGCTTTTTTATCAAAAAGCATATGACATGAAATTTGCGTATCGTTTCTTTCGTCAGATTGGAAGCAGAAAAATTTAGTTCATAAATTTTTTTCATACTCTTTAGAAATTGTTTAAAAAAAAGTACTTTACAATTTTTATGCGGGGTGGTACTCTTTCCTCGAAGCACAGAAAACGTTTTTCATAAACCTCTAATGGTAGAGAGAAAGGTGAGAATATGATGACTCATAAGATCAGATTGAAACTGGATGATGTAAATGATTTTGTTTCGGCGGCGACCAAGTGTGACTTCGATATCGACATTTCATACAACCGTTTTGTAGTAGATGCGAAGTCCATCATAGGAGTGCTTGGATTAGACCTTAACCAGATTTTGACCGTGTCCTGCAACGGATACGATTCCGAATTTGAAAAGTATATGAGCCGTTTTGCGCTGGCCTGCTGATCGATGGCGAACCGAAAAACAGTAAGATTGACTCCCTGAAAGAGATAGCGTACTATCTTTTTTGGGGAGTTTTTCGTATCAAGGGAAAGTTTTGCGGACTTCTCCATGATACCAAAAAGGATGCGGCAGGATGGGGCACTGCGCCCGGAAGGGAACAAAGGTGGAAATTCAAATTTCAGTGAGAAATCTGGTGGAGTTTATTTTAAGAAGCGGAAATATTGACAGCAGGGGAGCCAAAACGCCTGATAACGCCATGCAGGAGGGGGGAAGGATCCACCGCATGATCCAGAAACGGATGGGGTCTGATTATCATGCGGAAGTCCCTCTGCGCTATCTGGTCGAGACGGACAAATATACCATTAAAATAGAGGGCAGGGCAGACGGAATCCTGATTCAGAAGCAGGCAGAGATCCCACAGTCGTCACAGATACGGCCGCAGTGCGGGGATGTGGTCACGATTGACGAGATCAAGGGGACCTACCGGGAGGTCTCGAAGATGAGGGATGCGGTTCCTGTCCATCTCGCCCAGGCAAAATGCTACGCTTTTATTTATGGAACCCAGAATAATCTGGAAAAGATCAGGGTCAGGCTCACCTACTGCAATATGGACACGGAGGAGATCCGGTATTTCTATTTCGATTATCGTATGGAGGAACTGGCAGAGTGGTTTGGGAAAATCGCAGAGAGCTACCGCAGGTGGGCGGATTTTCAGTATGAGTGGAATCATGTGCGCAGAGAAAGCATCCGGGAAATGAAATTCCCCTTTCCATACCGGAACGGTCAGAAGGAGCTTGTCACCTATGTTTATCAGACGATTTATCACAGGCGGAAGCTCTTTATCGAAGCACCCACGGGAGTTGGAAAGACAATCTCAACGCTCTTTCCCTCGGTTAAGGCCATGGGGGAGGAGATGTGTGAGAAAGTTTTTTATCTCACGGCAAAGACCATTACCAGAACCGTGGCCGGCGATACGCTTGAAATAATGCGGGATGCCGGGCTTAAGCTGAAATCCGTCATTCTCACGGCCAAGGACAAGATCTGCTTTATGGAAGACACCCAGTGTAATCCGGATTACTGTCCCTATGCAAAGGGGCACTATGACAGGATTAACGACGCAATTTACGATCTGTTGACCCATGTAGACAACTTTACCAGGGAGACCATCGAGGACTATGCGGGAAAGCACCGGGTCTGCCCCTTTGAAATGTGTCTTGACATGAGCCTTTTTAGCGATGCGGTGATCTGCGATTATAATTATCTCTTTGATCCCCATGTATATTTAAAGCGTTTTTTTTCCGAGGGAATCCGCAAGGAATACATTTTCCTGATTGACGAGGCGCACAATCTTGTGGACCGGGGAAGGGATATGTACAGCGCCGTTCTGGTGAAGGAGGATTTTCTCGCACTCAAAAAGGCGGTAAAGAATTACAGTGTTGATCTGTGCAAAAAACTGGAGCGCTGCAACCGGGAGCTTCTGGAGCTGAAAAGGGCGTGTGAGAATTATAGGTACGAGAGCGAAAGCTCCATTGCGCCCTTTGTGGGAGCACTGAACAGGCTTTCCGGCGTTATGACGGATTACCTGGAGGAGAATGAGAACAGCCCGGTAAAGGATCAGATCCTGGATTTCTATTTCGAGGTCTCTCATTTCCTTCTGATGTGCGACAATCTGGATAAAAACTATGTGATTTATACACAGATGGAAGCGGATGGAAGGTTTGCCATACGGCTTTTCTGCGTCAATCCGGCGCGAAACCTTGAGGAGTGCATGGCCCGGGGAAGGAGCGCCATCCTCTTTTCGGCAACCCTGCTCCCGATCCAGTATTATAAGCGGCTGCTCGGGGGTGGGAAAGAGGATTACGAGGTATATGCGAGAACCGTGTTTGACCCTGCAAAAAGAGGACTGTTCATCGCATCCGACGTGACCAGCAGGTATGCAAGACGCTCGGATGCGGAATACAATAACATTGCTTCCTATATCGGAAGGATTGTTCAAGGCAGACCAGGAAATTATATGGTGTTTTTCCCCTCCTATGCTTTTCTGCAGAATATTTACGAGGTCTTTGCCGGCCGTTTTGCAGAGGACAATGTGGAGTGCCTGCTTCAGGAAGAGTATATGAGCGAACGGGAGCGGGAAGAGTTTCTTGCCCGGTTTAGTAAGGACAGAGAGCCGGGAGAGCGGGAACAAAAGGCCCTGGTGGGCTTTTGCGTGCTGGGAGGGATTTTCAGCGAGGGGATCGATCTGAAGAAGGACAGCCTGATTGGAGCGGTTATCGTGGGAACCGGGCTTCCCATGGTCTGCAACGAGCGGGAGATTCTGAAACAATATTTTGAGGACCAGGGGGAGAACGGATTCGACTATGCCTATCGGTATCCGGGAATGAATAAGGTACTGCAGGCGGCGGGAAGAGTGATACGCACAGCCGACGACGTGGGAATCGTGGCGCTTTTGGACGAGCGTTTCCTTTCCTCTTCTTATCGGAGAATGTTTCCCAGGGAATGGGAGGATTTCCAAAGGATGTCCCTGGGGCAGGCGCTGAGGAGTGTAAAAAGCTTCTGGGAGAAGTGGAATTCTGTTTTGTGGAAAAAAGGCGGAAATAATCTCACAGATGAAGGAGAGATGGGAAAGTGACGCCGCTTTCAGAGAAAAAAGATGTACAAGTCATAAAATATGACATAAGTGTCATTGTGGATAACTCTGTGGAAATTGGGGATTTCTTTTTGGCAAACGTTTTTGAGGATGAAATTGTTTGATGTTTTTCAGATAAAATCTGCAGGATAAAAATTCAAAATCAGAGAAAAGTACCGTGTTGGTCAATGAAAAAAGGCGACAAATAGACTGTATAAGTCAATTTGAAGAATCAAATGTACAGACCGGGTAAAATGTGATAAGATGAAAGGGCAGCATATTTTTAGCACACAGACAGGAGGAACATAATTATGTGGGCATACGAGAGTGTTTTTTATCAGATTTATCCCCTGGGATTTTGCGGGGCGCCCTTCGAAAACGACGGCGTTTTGAAGAGCAGGATTAAAAAGGTGGAGGAGTGGATCCCTCATATGAAGAAGCTGGGGATCAATGCGGTGTACTTTTCCCCTGTTTTTGAATCCGACACCCACGGCTACAATACCAGGGACTACAAGAAGATAGATGTGCGACTTGGAACCAACGAGGATTTTAAGGAGGTTTGTGACAAACTCCATGAGAACGGGATCCGGGTGGTTCTGGACGGCGTGTTCAACCATGTGGGCCGAGGCTTTTACCAGTTTCAGGACGTGTTGAAAAACCGGGAGAGATCTCCTTATCTGAACTGGTTCCGTATCAGTCTGGACGGTAATTCCAATTACAATGACGGCCTGTGGTATGAGGGCTGGGAGGGAAACTATGACCTGGTGAAGCTGAATCTTCATAATAATGAGGTGGTGGAGCATATCCTGGATGCGGTGAAGTACTGGGTGGAGGCGTTTGACATCGACGGCCTGCGGCTGGATGTGGCTTACTGCCTGGAGGAGAACTTTGTGAGGCGCTTAAGGAGCTTTACCGAGGGGCTCAAGCCGGAATTTTATCTTCTCGGCGAGATGCTCCACGGCGATTACAACCGCATGGTCAATGACCAGATGCTGCACTCGGCCACCAATTATGAGTGCTACAAGGGACTCTATTCCAGCTTTAACAGCATGAATCTGTTTGAGATCGTTCATTCCCTGCTGCGGCAGTTCGGGCCGGAGAACTGGACGCTCTACAAGGGCAAGCATATGTTTACGTTTGTGGATAACCATGATGTGACAAGGGTCGCAAGCATTCTGACAAACGAAAAGCATCTTCCGCTGATTTATGCGCTGGCTTTTGGCATGCCCGGAATTCCCTGTGTCTATTATGGAAGCGAGTGGGGAGCCAAGGCGAACAAGAGCGAGGGGGATCCGGCGCTTCGAGCCTGCTTTGAGGAGCCGGTTGCCAATGAGCTGACGGAGTGGATCAGCCGTCTTGCCGAGGCAAAGAAAAATTCCAGGGCTCTCAATTACGGAGAGTTCCGCTCCATCGTGCTCACCAACAGGCAGTGTATTTTTGAGAGAAAGACAGAAGGGGAGAGGGTTCTCGTGGCAATCAATGCGGACAGCGAGGATTACACGGCCCATTTTGACGCAGGCTGCGGCCTGGCGGAGGACTTGATCACCGGAGAGAAGCATGACTTTGGCGGCGGAAGCCTTCTTCCGGCCTACAGCGCTTTTTACTGGAAAATGGAGAGATAAAATGTCTCGTATAACGGAAGATACAAAAAAGAAAATCATGGATCTCGCAAAGGACGCAGGCGGGATCCTGCTCCATGCGCAGGAGATTGAAAAGACCGTGGAAGAGAAGAGCGGAAGGGCGAACTTTGTCACGGCTTATGACAAGAAAGTACAGGCGTTTCTGTTTGAGAGCCTTAAGGAAATTTTGCCCCAGGCCGTGCTCATCGGCGAGGAGGAGGAAACCCATGCGGCGCTTCCCAAAGGCCTTGCGTTTATCGTCGATCCCATAGACGGAACCACGAATTTTATGAAGGGCTACTGTGTCAGCGCCATCTCCATAGGGCTTTTGGAGGATGGCGAGCCGTTGTTCGGGGTGGTGTACAACCCGTATCTCGGAGAGCTCTTTCATGCCGCAAGAGGGGAGGGGGCGTTCTGCAATGGAAAACCCATCCATGTTTCGCCCCACAGGCTCGGCGACGGAATCGTGATTTTTGGAACGGCGCCCTACAACGAAGAGCTGTCAAAGCTCTCCTTCCGGTATGCCTACGAGATGTTCACGAGAAGCCTGGACGTGCGCAGAAGCGGCTCGTCGGCGATCGATGTCTGCAACGTGGCCTGCGGAAGGGCGGAGCTGTTTTTCGAGCTGCTTTTGAGCCCCTGGGATTATGCGGCGTCCTCCCTGATCCTGACGGAGGCGGGTGGTGTGATTACCGGCCCCGCAGGAGAGAAGCTGATTTATGATTCGAAGATGGGCGTTATAGCCGGAAATGCCCAGGCCCACAAAATTTTTGTGGATCTCTGGCAGGAGAGAGGCGGCGCCTGAGGGAAGGCGTTCCCTTGCAAACGAAAACAATGTTACGATTCACGGGCACATGAGAACCGTAACAAAAGAATCCTCAAATATGTAAAATGTACTTGACATTTATTGTAAAGCAGACTATACTTTGAATGTAAAGCGCACTATACATTATGCGGCAATTCCACTGCATGGAAAAGGGGTGGGGTTTTGAAAACCAGAATTATGGAATTCCGAAAGGAAAAGAAGGTGACTCAGGAGGAGCTGGCGGATGCGGTGAATGTCACAAGGCAGACGATTATTTCCCTTGAAAATGGAAAATATAAGGCATCCTTAATTCTTGCACACAAAATTTCCCAGTATTTCGGGGTTGCCATTGAGGAGATGTTTTTGTTTGACAAGGAGGATGAGAACTTATGAAGGGAAAGGGAATTTTCTGCCAGACAACGGCGGCAACGAATGAGGAGTACAGAAAAGAGTTAAAGAGGAAGAACTGGATTATGGCATTGATCGGCGTTCTGGGGCTTGCGGCTTCGGTGATTGCGGCCGTGGCATGGAAAAGCGAAAGTGCCGGGCTTCCGGATTACATGGTGGGAGTCTACTGCGGGATGGGAACGGGAATCACCCTGGGCTGTCTGATCCTGATCGGCAGAAACCTGCTCCTTTTCAGGGACGAGGAGAAGCTGAAAAGAAGCAGGCTGGAAAATTCGGATGAGAGGCTGCGGCAGATCAGCGGGCTTGCCATCCGGGCGGCGGTTCTGGTCATGATGATTGCGGCTCTGGCAGCGGGGCTGATCGGGGGTATTTTTTATCCCATACTGATCAAGGCGTTCCTGTTTATCCTCTATGTGTTTCTGTTCAGCTATCTGATCGCCTGCCGGGTGTATGACAAGAGAATGTAAGATGAAGGACAAAGGATGTTATGGCGTATACTCTTTATGAGCTGATTTGGTTTTTCTTTTTCTATTCTTTTATCGGATGGTGCGGTGAGGTCAGTGTCTCGGCCGTCCGCAGAAAGCGGTTTGTTAACAGGGGGTTCGTCAGCGGCCCCCTTTGTCCGGTCTATGGGATCGGAGCCGTGTCCTATGCGGTTTTTCTGCCGGAGCTTTCGGAAAATATGTTTTTCCTGTTTCTGGGAGGAATGATACTCGGGGCGTTTATCGAATTTGTCACGGGGCTTTGCCTGGAAAAGATTTTTCACAAAAAATGGTGGGATTATTCCAAAATTCGTTTGAATTTCGAGGGATATGTGTGCCTTCGGTACTCTCTTGTCTGGGGGTTGTTTGCCGTGATGCTGGTACGTTATGCGAACCCGCTTTTGACGGCACTGGTTTTCTTTTTGCCGAAAATCCCGGGCGTAATCCTGCTGTGGGCTCTGGCTGTGCTTCTGTTTGTGGATGCGGCGGGAACGGCTCTGGCTCTTTTGGGAATGCAGAAGAAGGCGGCCCGGGTTTCGGAGTGGACCGAGAACATGGGGCAGGTTTCCAGGCTTCTGGAAAACAAAATTACGGAAAAGATCACCAGGCGTATGGAAAAGGCCTTCCCGGCCCTGGCGGAGGGAACGGCTCCCGCTTCCCGGAAAAAAGCGCTGGAGGGGAGCTCCGGGAAAGACGCAGGCCAAGCCTGTTTTGCGCAGGGCTGCGGATTTTATAAGCTGGCGAGCCTGTTTTTTGTGGGCGCTTTTCTGGGAGATGTCACGGAGACAATTTTCTGCCTCGTCACCATGGGGCGGCTGATGAGCCGCAGCAGCGTGGTCTACGGGCCGTTCAGCATTGTGTGGGGGCTTGGATGTGCGCTGCTCACGCTGGTTTTGTATCGGATCAAGGATAGGAGCGATTCTTACATCTTTGCGGCGGGGACGCTGCTTGGCGGTGCCTATGAGTATATATGCAGCGTGTTTACCGAGCTGGTGTTCGGAACGGTATTCTGGGATTACAGCGGATTTGCCTTTAACCTGGGGGGAAGGATCAATCTGCTCTATTGCTTTTTCTGGGGCATTGCGGCAGTGGTGTGGATGAAGCTTCTCTATCCCAAGCTCTCCGCATGGATTGAGAGGATTCCGGTAAGGGCGGGAACCTGGCTGGTGAGGACCGCGGTTCTCTTTATGATGTTTAACTGCGTGATCTCATCCCTTGCCCTTGCGAGATACACGGAGAGGAACACGAACCCGAAAGACGCCGGGAACGCTCTGGAGGAATTTCTGGATGAGCGGTTTACGGACGAGCGGATGGAGCGGATTTATCCCAACGCCAAAATCGTGGACCGGGCGTCAGAGGGAAAAATACCTCTTGCCTCCGATATTGAGGATAGGAGCGCTGCACGGGGATGATCCTGTGGATAAATTGGTAAAAGATGAAGAAAAAGACTGTCTGAAATCGTTAGAGTCATCAGAACAGTCTTTTTTTGCGCCCTGTATGGATGGTTAGAAATATTTTTCATCTGTGCGGTTGGCGCGGCGGTCTGCCGGACTGTCCCGGAGCCTGGGTTTCGCTTCAGGGCTGATGCTGCAAATCGGATTTCACTAATAAAATGCTTCCGGTTTTTGGAACTGAACGGGCCGGCGCTAAGCGGCATCCATGCCGCTAGTGCCTGAAACCGCCGTCCATGGCGGTTTCTCCCTGGCTGAGAAACATTTTATAAGTGAAATTGCCGATTTTCCACAACAGTCCTGAAGCGAAACCAGGCTCCGGGACAGTCCGGCAGGGCCGCTGCGCCAACTGCGCAGATGAAAATTTTTCCCGAAACCTATTGACAAAGTAATATTATATGTCATATAGTATGTATATCGAAACTAATATTATATATCATATAATATTATAGACAGCTGAATTTTTCCTGAACAGATAACGGGAGAGAAAGGAGAGCGGGGATGGTTTTTAATACAGGAGCGGCGCTTCTTGACGCAATCGTGCTTGCGGTGGTATCCAGGGAACCTGAAGGTGCATATGGTTATAAGATAACGCAGGACGTCAGGCAGGTCATGGAGCTTTCGGAGTCCACTCTTTACCCTGTGCTGAGGCGTCTGCAGAAGGATGAATGTCTGGAGGTATACGACGTGGAATGTGCGGGCAGGAACAGGAGATATTATAAAGTAACGGAAAAAGGGCGTCTTCAATTAAATCTGTATGAATGTGAATGGGGCAGATATTCGGCTAAGATCAACAGTATATTTGAGGGAGGGAAATTATCAGTATGAGCAGATGGGAGTTTATGAGACGGCTTGAAGAATTGCTTTCCGACATTTCACCCAACGAAAGAGAAGAGGCGCTTCAATATTACAATGATTATTTTAATGATGCGGGAAGAGAGAACGAATCTTCCGTGATTGAGGCCTTAGGTTCCCCGGAGCAGGTGGCGAAAATTGTGAAGGAAGGCCTTTTGGAAGGAGCGGGGCAGGGGGAATTTACGGAGAAGGGTTTCAGTGATGCGGTGGCAGAAGAGCAAAAGAACGAGGTGGCAGAGCGCATATTCCCTGAAGGCGGAGAAGAGAGCGGCTTTTTCCAGGAGGAAGAGAAACCAAAGGCGCAACAGGAAACAAATCAAAAACAAAAGAAGGATCTGCCGGCCTGGGTTATTGTCCTGATCGTGATTGCCTGCTTTTTCGGATCGCCTGTCATTCTGGGGGCAGTGTGCGGGATCGTAGGAGCGCTCCTTGGTCTTGTGGTTTCGGTGATGGCATTGGTATTTGCTTTTGGACTGACAGCCCTGATCCTTTTCGTGGTGGGAGTGTCGCTCTTTGTGGCTGGTATGGGTTGTCTGCTCTACAGCCCGATTGACGCAGTGGGGCTGATCGGGGGAGCCTGTATCTGCCTGGCCATTGGAATCCTGGCCATGGTGGTCACAATCTGGTTTGTGGGGAAAGGGATTCCGGCCATCTGTCGTGGAATCAGCTGGCTATGTCATCAGATTTTCAGAAAGAAGGGAGAAAGAGCATGAAGAAGTTTACGAAGATCAGCCTGATTGCGGCGGCCGGACTTTTTATCGCAGGATGCCTGCTTGGATCGATCAGTGTGTTTGCCGGAGGAGGCGTTGTGGTAAGAAATAATAATACATGGGCGAAGAGAACAATTGAAAGAATAGGAAACGCTCTCTATTGCGCCACGGACGGGCGGCTTTGGCATGCGGAGACGGAGCCGTCAGAGGAAACGAAGGATGATGTAAAAAGAACAGATGGCGGGGTGTCAGGAGCAAACCGGGGAGATCAGATCGCCCTCTCGGATGTCTCAAAGATCGAGATGGAGCTGGGGGCGGGAACCTTTTATCTGGTGGAAAAGGAAGAGGACGATGGCCTGATCGATGTTTACATTGAGGAGGCTGTGGGCCGCTGCAGCTATGAGGTGAAGAAGGGGAAGCTCCGTATTTCTGGCTTTCAGAATGTCCAGCATATGTTTGAAAGCGCAAAGAACCTTCATAAGAACCGGGTGGAGGTCAGGGTTCCCAAGGGCAGTTTTTTTGACGAGATTGATCTGGAGATCGGCGCCTGCTATATGGAGGTTTCCGGTGTGGAAGCAAGGAAGATGGAGGTGACTCTGGGAGCGGCGGAGATGATTCTTGCGGATCTGGATCTGCATGAACTGGATGCGGACGTGGGAGCCGGACGGATTGAGGCGAACAATGTACGGACTGTGGAAGGAGACATCACTGTAGGAGTGGGCGAATGCGTCTATAGTGGAACCATATCGGGAAAACTGGATGCGGAATGCGGCATGGGAAATATTGACTTCTCCCTGACGGGAAGCGAGACGGATCACGATTATGAGATTGAATGTTCCATGGGAAATGTGAACGTGGGCAGCTATTCCTTCGCAAGCTTTGGCGGTGAGAAGCATATTAATAATCATACGGGAAGTATGTTTGAGATCCAGTGTGATATGGGAAATATCACGATCAGCTTTGAGGATTAGGAAAGGATGGGATGATATGGTTACATTAATTCTGATAGTCGTATTTTTACTGACATTATGGATTCTCTCCCTCTGCTTTCATCTGGTGGGCGGGGTTTTGAAGCTTGCGCTCAAGCTCCTGATCTGTGTGCCATGCGCAGTCGTGATCGGCATTCTGGGAGCGGCGCTGTGCTGTACGCTTATCCTGATCCCTCTGGGGATGGCCTGCTTTAAGCTGGCCGGGTTTTTCCTGAATCCGTTTCGGGTGTGCTGCGGGTAGTGCCTGAACGGCAGGGAACATCGATAGCTGGCGTGATAAGAAAAGAATCCGGAGATTGAGAAAACGTCTTATCGAGGCTGTGAAAAATGGAGTTTTATTCACTCTGTTTTTCACGGCCTTTTTATTATGTAATAATGCCGTATAGATTGGAACTTGTGGAACCTGATCGAAAGGAGAGGATATGGGAAATAGATACGGATATGTACGTGTCAGCGACCGAAATCAAAATGAGGACAGGCAGATCATCGCCATGCAGCAGATGCAGGTGCCGGAACAGAATATCTATACGGATAAGCAGTCGGGAAAGGATTTCAACCGGCCCATGTACAGGCAGCTTATGAGAAAGGTGAAGCCGGATGACATTATCTTTATCAAGAGTATTGACCGGCTGGGCAGAAACTATGAAGAAATTCTGGAGCAGTGGAAAGTGATCACGAAAGAGAAGGGAGTCGATATTTGCGTTTTGGATATGCCATTGCTGGATACCCGGCGGGGGAAGGATTTGATGGGAACATTTCTTGCGGATATTGTGCTCGCTCTTTTAAGCTATGTAGCGGAAAATGAGAGGATAAATATCAGACAGAGGCAGGCGGAGGGCATTGCGGCGGCAAAGGAAAGAGGGGTGCGTTTTGGCAGACCGTGCAGACCGCTTCCGGAAAATTTTCAGGAAGTCTGTAAAAAATGGTGTATGAAAAAACTCTCTGTAACAGAAGCCGCCAGAGAATGCGGAATGCCGCAGACGACATTTTATGAAAGGGCAAAAAGATATGAAGAGAGTATGAGAAGGGAACGGTAACGGTTTGAAACGGGTAAGAAAATTCCGGTCTGTGAGAGGCCGCCTGGCAGCCCATAGCTTGGGCTTGCAGACTAATGTTATAAATCGGATTTCACTAATAAAATGCTTTCGTTTTTCGGAAATGGACGGGCCGGCACTAAGCGGCGTCCATGCCGCTAGCGCCTGAAACCGCCGTCCATGGCGGTTTCTCCCTGGCGAAGAGGCATTTTATAAGTGAAATTACCGATTTTCCGCAACAGCCTGCAAGCCCAAGCTAGGGCTGCCAGGCGGCCTCTCACAGACCGGAATTTATTCTTACCCTTTGTTCTGTGTGGGATTTTTCGGAAAGGTACACTTTGATGAATTTATTATATGCCTGAAAATGCATAAGAATATCTTTGGATTTGTGCCTGATTTCACCTTCATTATATGCATTTTACTAAATACTGTCAATCTTATTTTATCCGTAATCAGAGTAAACGACACAATTCGTCAAAGTGTACTTTGCCGAATTATCCTCCAGCGAGTGCCTGCCAGAGGATCCGTAAAAATGGTTAAACTGATGCGCCAGTGATGGCTTAATTTTGGAAGCGTCAGATGCACAGGAAAACACAAAGGGGAGATAGGTATGCATAGGGGTGAGTGTGTTGAGATGTGTCCGCCAGGCACATCAACCTGTTGTCATAAGCTGCCATTGCCAATGGGGATGACAACATAAAACAGGTGGCCTGCACGGGAAATAACGTGCAGAAAAATGTTGTCGGCAAACCATCGGAAACGTTGGGACGCAAAGCCATAGGGACTAAGGTGTTTTGTGAGCTAAGTCAGCCTGGCTGCTAATTCAATTAGCAAACCGTTGGAAACGGCGGGACGCAAAGTCATAGGGACTAAGGCCTTTTGTGGGCTAAGTCAGCCTGACTGCTAATTCGATTAGCAAACCGTTGGAAACGGCGGGACGCAAAGCTATGGGGGCTAAGGTGCTTTGACGCTAAGCCAGCCCGGCCGCCGGAAACTTTGCATCCGTATGTTATTTTGCAAAGAGAGGAGCAAGAGAACAAAAACATGAACAAAAAGAAAATTGTAAAAAGTATTGCTGCAGCGGGCGTTGCGTTCGGTGGTGCGAGCATATTCCAGGATGGCGGGCTTGTATATGCGCAGGAACTGGAAACCACGGAAACCAATGAAGGCGGGGAAGACTATGTAATTGAACTGCCAAGCGAAACACCAAAGCAGGAGGAAGAGGTACAGGATCCGGTGCCTGAAGTATCGGATGAGGAACAAGCAGATGATCTGACAACATCCGAAGAGTCGGAATCGGAAGTGACGGATGAAGAGTCCGGATCCGAAACGCAGGAAAAGCCAGGATCAGAAGTGACGGAAGAGGAAGCGCTTGAGGAGTCTGATTCGGAAACACCGGAGGAGTCCGGATCCGAAACATCGGAAGAGTCGGGATCAGAAGTGACGGAAGAGGAAACATCTGAGGAATCTGATTCGGAAACGCCTGAGGAGTCCGGATCCGAAACGTTGGAAGAGTCGGGATCAGAAGTGACGGAAGAGGAAACATCTGAGGAATCTGATTCGGAAACACCGGAGGAGTCCGGATCCGAAACGCAGGAAAAGCCAGGATCAGAAGTGACGGAAGAGGAAACATCTGAGAAATCTGATTCGGAAACACCGGAGGAATCCGGATCTGAAACGTTGGAAGAGCCGGGATCAGAAGTGACGGATGAGGAGTCCGGATCCGAAACCTCAGAGGATCAAACGTCTGAACTGGAATCAGATAGCGCTGACGAAGATTTTTCCGGAAGTGAAAGTCTGAATGTAAGCGCCAGCGACAGTCTTAGTACCAGCGAGGCGATGAGTGAAAGTGATGAATTGTCTTCACTGGCGAGTGAAGCATTGGATTCCGAGTCGGGCCTGGATTCTACATATGATGCGGAAAACGGTATGCTCTCATCAGAACTTATGAGTATGCTGGAAGAGCTTGGGATGGGGTCTTTGGCAGAGGATAATGAGGCATTCTGGTCAGAATTAATGAGTTTGCAGGATGCTTATAATACGAATTCATTGAGCGGCAATGAAGAGATGTTTTCATCAGAGCTGATGAGCTTGCTGGAAAAGTATGGTCTAAACTCACTGTTTGATGGTGGGGAACTGCCGTCGCTTCTGATGAGTATTTTGAATCCGTATGGAACAGGCTTAATGACTGCGGATATGCTGGCAGAAGAGAGAGCAGAGATTAATTGGGATGACTATTGGTTCGCAGACTCTAAAGGCTTTGGAAAGTTGGTGTATTTTGGAGGAGGAGTTTTTGATTTTATTTCAGGTGGAACAGCTGGCTGGGAGACATATTTATCTTGGCTTAATTGGTATAGAGCTAAACATCCGAATGAGACACCAGATCCTAGCCAAAGTGCATTAGAGAGTGCTGCTCTGAGTGAAAGTCTGAGGGATAGCCTGGCGAGTGAAGCGAGTGAGAGCCTGGCGAGTGAAGCAAGTGAGAGCTTAGCGAGTGAAGCAAGCGAGAGTCTTGCCAGTGAAGCGAGTGAGAGCATGGCCAGTGAAGCAAGTGAAAGCTTAGCAAGTGAAGCGAGTGAGAGCCTTGCCAGTGAAGCAAGTGAGAGCTTAGCGAGTGAAGCGAGCGAGAGTCTTGCGAGTGAAGCAAGTGAAAGCTTAGCAAGTGAAGCGAGTGAGAGCATGGCCAGTGAAGCAAGTGAGAGCTTAGCGAGTGAAGCAAGTGAAAGCTTAGCAAGTGAAGCAAGTGAGAGCTTAGCGAGTGAAGCAAGCGAGAGTCTTGCGAGTGAGGCAAGTGAGAGCCTGGCGAGTGAAGCAAGTGAGAGCTTAGCGAGTGAGGCAAGTGAGAGCTTAGCGAGTGAAGCAAGTGAGAGTCTTGCGAGTGAGGCAAGTGAGAGCTTAGCGAGTGAAGCGAGTGAGAGCATGGCCAGTGAAGCAAGTGAGAGCTTAGCGAGTGAGGCAAGTGAGAGCTTAGCGAGTGAAGCGAGTGAAAGCTTAGCAAGTGAAGCGAGCGAGAGTCTTGCGAGTGAGGCAAGTGAGAGTTTAGCGAGTGAAGCAAGTGAGAGCTTAGCGAGTGAGGCAAGTGAGAGCTTAGCGAGTGAAGCAAGTGAGAGTCTTGCGAGTGAGGCAAGTGAGAGCTTAGCAAGTGAAGCGAGCGAGAGCTTAGCAAGTGAAGCGAGCGAGAGCTTGGCGAGTGAAGCGAGTGAGAGCATGGCGAGTGAAGCAAGTGAGAGCTTAGCGAGTGAGGCAAGTGAGAGCTTAGCGAGTGAGGCAAGTGAGAGCTTAGCAAGTGAAGCGAGCGAGAGCTTAGCAAGTGAAGCGAGCGAGAGCTTGGCGAGTGAAGCGAGTGAGAGTCTTGCCAGTGAAGCGAGTGAGAGCCTTGCCAGTGAAGCAAGTGAGAGCTTAGCGAGTGAGGCAAGTGAAAGCTTAGCAAGTGAAGCGAGTGAAAGCTTAGCAAGTGAAGCGAGCGAGAGTCTTGCGAGTGAGGCAAGTGAGAGTCTTGCGAGTGAGGCAAGTGAGAGCCTTGCGAGTGAAGCAAGTGAGAGCATGGCGAGTGAGGCGAGTGAAAGCTTAGCGAGTGAAAGCTTAGCCAGTGAAGCGAGTGAGAGCCTTGCCAGTGAAGCGAGCGAGAGTCTTGCGAGTGAGGCAAGTGAGAGTTTAGCGAGTGAAGCGAGTGAGAGCATGGCCAGTGAAGCAAGTGAGAGCTTAGCGAGTGAAGCAAGTGAGAGCTTAGCGAGTGAAGCGAGTGAGAGCATGGCCAGTGAAGCAAGTGAGAGCTTAGCGAGTGAGGCAAGTGAGAGCTTAGCCAGTGAAGCAAGTGAGAGCTTAGCGAGTGAGGCAAGTGAGAGCTTAGCAAGTGAAGCGAGCGAGAGCCTTGCGAGTGAAGCAAGTGAGAGCTTAGCGAGTGAAGCGAGTGAGAGCTTAGCGAGTGAGGCAAGTGAGAGCCTAGCGAGTGAAGCGAGTGAAAGCATGGCCAGTGAAGCGAGTGAGAGTCTTGCGAGTGAAGCAAGTGAGAGCCTTGCCAGTGAAGCAAGTGAGAGCTTGGCGAGTGAGGCGAGTGAAAGCTTAGCGAGTGAGAGTCTTGCGAGTGAAGCAAGTGAGAGCCTTGCCAGTGAAGCAAGTGAAAGCTTAGCGAGTGAGGCGAGTGAAAGCTTAGCAAGTGAAGCGAGTGAGAGTCTTGCCAGTGAAAGTTTAGCGAGCGACGCTTCGATGAGCGATGCGTCCATGAGTGATGCTTCGATGAGCGATGCAAGTCAGAGTGACGCCTCCATGAGTGACGCTTCTATGAGCGATGCCTCCATGAGCGATGCTTCGATGAGTGACGCCTCGATGAGTGACGCAAGTCAGAGCGATGCCTCCATGAGTGACGCCTCCATGAGCGACGCTTCCATGAGTGAAGCCAGTGAAAGCGAAGCCACTGAAGCTCCTGCTCCGGATGATGAGGGTACAGACACCCCTGCCGGTGAAGGTGCAGACGTAGCTCCGACAGATACGGTTGATCCGGCGCCGGCAATCGTTCCGACAGTGACAGTAGACCCTGAGGCGGTAACGCCGGAAGCGGTTCAGATCGTAGATACACCGGTACCGCTTGCAGGCAGAACCTTAGGGGTGGCAGGCAGAAACCTTAACCTTGTACAGGTGGAAGACGAGAAAGTACCGCTTGCGGTATTGACGGATGAAGAGGAGGAACTTCCGGAAGCTGTAACTGTAGATGAGACAGAAGGCGAGGCGGAAAGCGAAGAGGAACAGACACTTACCGATATAGTGGATGAAGAGGTTCCTTTAACAGGTAATCTTGTCGAAGATATGAAGCACTGTATTCTGCATTTCTTTGAGTGGATTTTGGCAGCTATCCTTTCAGGGTACTATGTCGTGAGCACAAAGAAGCAGAAGAAAGAAATTGCAGAGCTGAGAAACGAATTCGGACAGGATGACAAAAAGTGAGGATAAAAAGTAATGGAATTTTTTGAACACGCAGTATTTGGCTTTTGCTGGTGGGATATTCCCGGTTTGATCGCTCTGATTGCAGTTACGGCCTGTTTCCTGGTTAAAAGGCATAAATTGAAAGAAGAGAAGAAAGAGCTGGAAAGCCAGCTGTCAAATTAGTTCTGTAAAAAGGATTAGCGGCCGGTTTAACGGACGGCCGCTAATCTCCTGTAAAAGACTCCAGCTGTGCCGTTGGGATGTCCGAAAGAACATTCCGACCCGTACAGACGGAAAGACTTTGGAGAATAATTTTGTCACGATCAGAAGAAAAAGAAAGTATCATGAAGTACAAGCTTATTTATACAGGCTTGATTCTTTTTGTATATATATTGGGAAGGTGTATCCCCTTGTACGGGATTGATGTTCCCGCTTATTCCCATGCGACAATAAATGCGGAAGAGATGCTTATGCAGAGCATTGGCGGAGATATGTACCGCTATTCCGTCTTTGCAATTGGCATGTCTCCTTTTATGATATCCAACATATTGGTTCAAATTGCCATGGCCTGCAGGGATTCCGCTGCAAAGGCACGGATTTCCCCAGGAAAAATAAATAAAATATCAGTCGGATTGACGCTTGTGATTGCAACACTGCAGGCTTTTGTACGGGTATCTCAGTTGAGATTCAGGGGGACGGGGGATCTTTCGCTTCTCATGAGGACAACGGTTACGGTGCAGATGGTAACCGGGGTAATGGTTATTTTGTGGCTGTCTGAGAGAAATGCGAAATACGGGATCGGCGGACGGACAATGCTGATTGTTGTTAATCTTTTGGATGGGATTCTGTCAACCATAAGCGGACGCAGCCTGCGAAATCTGATGATTCCGCTGACAATATCAGCCGCAGTGATGTTTGTGGTTCTTGTCATGGAAAATGCGGAGAAGAGGATACCGGTACAGCGCATTTCCATACATAATATTTATGCGGACAAAAATTATATGGCGGTTAAGCTGAATCCGGTAGGTGTTATGCCGGTGATGTTTTCCACGGCGCTGTTTATGCTGCCTCAACTGCTGGTTTCTCTGTTGGTATCGTTATTTCCGAATCATACGGGAATCCTCTGGTGGCAGGAAAACTTATCTTTGATGAAGGTTCCGGGGATTGCCGTTTATATCATATGCTTATGCCTGCTTACCGTTGTGTTTTCCATGGTGCTTATCAGCCCGAAGGATATTACGGAGCAGTTTTTGAAAAGCGGCGACAGCCTTGTGAATATCCATGCGGGGAGAGACACGAGGCGGTATCTGAGGGGCGTGATGTGGAGGATCAGTCTTTTCAGCTCTGCGGTGATGAGTGCGTGCGTGGGAATTCCGCTAATGATGCAGACGAGAGGGAATATTGACAGCGGTCTTATGATGCTGCCGTCGTCAATTATGATGCTGACAGGTCTCTGGTGCAGTATTTACCGGGAATTGGAGGCTGTCCGCAATTATGATTCTTATCGTCCGATCTTTTAGAAAGAGGAGTATAAAAAGCAAATGCTGTATTTTATTCCAGCCTGGTATCAACAGAATGAATGGTGTGAAAACGAACAAAGCTGGATGGTGCGACGCATGCATACAGAGTTTGACGACACGGTAAAGCAGGTGCAGCTTTTCCATCGGAACCGTGTTTACCCGTATCAGTTGATGATTCTCGGGTTTACCCCAAACTTCCGGCATTTTCTTCACAGGCAGGGCGTATACCATGCCTCTTACTGGTCCTGTTTTGATGCCATACAGGAGATCCGGCGCAAGAGGGCGATGGTACTTTCCTTTCACAATTTAAACTGGCCCCCGGACGTTGAGTTTGTTTACAGCCTGTTTGCGGTGATTGCTTTTCGCAGCGGTAAAAAGTATGCGCAGATCGACTTTGGGGAGGATGGAAATCCGATTCGGATCGATTTGTACGAAAACGGAAAAATCTGCCGCCGCAATATTTATGACGACAGAGGATTTGTGTCAAGTACCATTCTCTATAAGGATGAGAAACCTCTCTACCAGGACTATCTGATGGAAAACGGAACATGGAAACTTCGCTGTTTTTCTAATGACGGACATGTGGAAGTGAATCCCGGCCATTCAAACTATTTATTGCGGTATCAGGGCGGGGAGAGGATTATGGAATTCGCACGGTTGTCTTATGAAAGTCTGGAGCAGGTTATTTATGAAGTACTGACTTCCTATTTAAAGATGACGGACAAAGGGGATATTTTCTGTGTGGCAATGCATGAACGGCACACAGGGCTGTTACAGGAAGCACTGAAAGATAAAAAGATCATTTTGTCTTTTTATGCCGACCGATATTCCATAGCGGAACATGCAGAGAGTTTAGATCTCATAAAAAAGGCGGATTATGTGATTGCGGATTCCGGAGTCCATGTGAAAAAGATTCAGAAAGAATCCGGCATTTCCATCAAGAACATTATGGCGATCACGCCCTATGATTCGAGAGTGGATCTGGGAATCAGCCAGCAGTTTGACGTGCAGAAAATACTGGTGGCGATAGACGATATCGAAGAAAATTTATTTGTGGCGTTAATATATATTTTGGGGAAATATCTTCTTGTCAATGAAAATGCAAGAATCCATTTTTTTACCAGAAAGGCGGATTACAACAGGCCGGGGCAGATTCTGGAGCAGACTCGCAGGGAGTTGAAAAGGGTCGGACTGGAGGAGGGCTGGGCGGTGGAAGAGACCGATATAAATGCGTCAGCGGACAATCCGGAGCCGGAAGAAGTGGTTCCGGTGAAGTTTTTCGTGGAGCAGTGTGTGGACGAGCTTGCGGTGAGCAGATGTATGCGGGAACAGAGACTGCTGGTTGATGTGAGAACCGTTCCGGAGCTGTATCTGCAGATTATGGCCATCAGCATGGGAATTCCGCAGATTGTGCGTACCCGGACGGAATTCGTGGAACATGGAAGAAACGGAATTGTTTTAAAAAGGGCCATAAAGCTGCCGTCCGCACTTCGGTATTATCTGAACGGATTCAAAAACTGGAATAAGGCAATGGTCTGCGCTTATGAGATGAGCAAGGAATATACGACTGAGAAATTGATGGAGATATGGAGAGGGGTGATTGATTCCGTTGGATGAGATTCATGTTTTGCAGCTGGGTGAGAAAGACTGGAACGGAGTATATGACCTTCCGGAATTTGTGTCCCTGAACTATATTGACTGTTTTGAAAAGGCTCCCCCAATCCTCTATGACATGTGTTTTCTAGACAGAACACCGTCGGAAGAAGAAATACTTCCTTTATACCAGACGGTGAAGGCATATACTTTGTTTGTGACGGATCAGGTGGAACTAAGCGGCAGGGTGGAGCGGCTTTGTAAAAGCAAGAAAGCGCAGCGTATTGCTGCGGCGGATATACAGGAATTCCTGCTGAAAGAGACAAAATATTATTATCCAAAGCCGTACGGTGAAAAATTTCGGTTTAACCATCTGTCCATATCCCGCTATTTTTCGGGCTCCATAGAGTGGAACGGAAATTACAATGTAACTTTAACGGGAGAATTCGGAGAAAAATTTTCTCAGATCGTATTCTGGCGCAACAATGTTCCCATGCAGAAGGGACAGGTAATCGATTTGTGGCTGGAATATCAAAGATCTCCGGGCGTCTCGGTTTCTCTTACCGTGACACAGTTTGCAGGAGGAAGCGTTTCGGAGATCCTGAACAGATGGGAGTTTGATGAAACGCAGTTAGAACAGGTAATCCGGATCGGAAGCGAGAGGATGAACAGTTATCTGTTCTTTTCCCTCTCGGCTAAGGGCGGCGGAGAATTGAAGGTCATAGCGCTTCATGACAGGAATTCCAGAGGAACGCATGGCCATTTCCTGCCGGGTGGGGAGAGGTATGTGACCTCGGAGCGGGAAGAAATTTTCTGTTATTTTGACCCAAGAGATCTGAAACCTCCTTTAAATGTTTTCTTTGGCGGGTGGGAAATCGTGGAAAATTTTCAGGGGTACAATCTGAACCGAAAACTGGGCTGCCCCTTTTTGCTGCTGGAAGAACATCGCCTGATGGGAGGAAGCTTTTATGCGGGGACACGGGAATATGAGAAGCTGGTAGTAGCCGTAATAAAAAAGTATATGGAGGAGCTTGGATTTTCAGCGGATCAGGTGATATTATCCGGACTTTCCATGGGAGCCTTTGCATCCATGTATTATGGCTGCGAGATAAAACCCCATGCGCTGATTTTAATGAAACCGCTGGCCGGAATCGGGAATGTGGCGGCAAATGAGAAGTATTCCCGTCCCGGCGGGTACCCGACTTCCCTGGACGTGCTTCGCTATCTGGGAGGCAGTCTGGGAGAAGAGGATGCAGGCAGACTGAATGATAAGTTCTGGAAGAAATTTGACTGTGCGGACTGGGGAAAAACAAAGTTTATTATTACCTATATGATCGAAGATGATTTTGAGAGCGGCGTATATGACGCTATCATTTCCCACCTTCACTCGGAGGGTGTGCAGGTATACGGAAAGGGACTCCACGGCAGGCATGGAGATTCCCAGACGGCAACGGCAAACTGGTTTTCCACACAGTTTAAAAAGCTGTTAAAAGAAGATTTCTCCGAAAGGAACGAAGGCGTATGACAGGGGAAAAATGGGTGGTCTATTGGAATGAATATTCGTCCGACACTTACCTGTATGGATCGAAGATCACGTATCATACCAGGGATGACGTGGAATTTGAAAACAGGCGGATGCCGTCAGGCACGATTATAAAACAGTGGTATTCCAGGACCAATTATCAACGGCAGAAAATAGAGCCGGCACTTCCCATGATAGACGGAGAGAGCCGGTACCGGATTACCATTAACGTTGACTGTCCGGCGGGCGAGGCATGGCTTGCAAGGCTGGTATTTTTTGACCGGTATGAGACGGAGGCGGGGAGCCGGATTATAAGGGATACGGTTACGGACTTTCAATGCCCGCTAAAGACATACAGCTACAGACTGCAGCTAATTAATGGCGGATTGACACGGTTTCACTTTCATTCGATTGTGATTCAGGAAATTGAAGATGAGATGGACGGGGAAGATCAAAAAACTGAATAAGATTGTGCGGCTGGTTAAAAGCTACGGGGAGCGGATGTCGGAATTATCTGACGCAGACCTGTCGCATTTAACTGCGGATTTCAGAGAGCGTCTGGAACAGGGAGAAAGTCTGGACGATCTGCTGCCGGAGGCCTTTGCGGCTATATGCGAGGCGGACTACAGAGTCCTTGGGATGATGCCATATGACGTGCAGATTTTGGGCGGGATCGCACTGCATCAGGGATATCTGGCGGAGATGAACACGGGAGAAGGCAAAACCCTGGCGGCAACCATGCCTTTGTACCTGAATGCGCTGACAGGGAAAAGCACGATCCTGGTGACGGCGAACGATTATCTCGCTTTAAGAGACGCAGAGGAGATGGGTCAGGTTTACCGGTTTATGGGGCTGACTGTGGCGGCGGGCGTCTGCGAAAAGCCCGGAGAGAGCTTTACGAACGAGGAAAAGAAAAAAATCTATTCGGCGGACATTGTGTACACCACCCATGGGATTCTGGGATTTGATTTTCTGCTGAATAACCTTGTCACCACAGCGGAGAAACGTTTTCTGAGGGAGTTTTCCTATGTAATTATCGACGAGGCGGATTCTGTTTTATTAGATTCCTCCCAGACGCCGCTTGTGATTTCGGGAGCCCCCAGAGTCCAGTCCAGATTATATCAAATGGCGGATTTCTTTGTCACCACGCTGAAAGAGGGGATAGATTATGAAAAGGAAGATAAAAAGGTCTGGCTTACCGATGCCGGAATTCAATATGCGGAAACCTTTTTTCAGATTACAAATTTTTATAGCGAAGAATTTTTTGAGATTAACCGTCATGTGACTTTGGCTCTTCGGGCCCATGCGTTGTTTCAAAACGGACAGGACTATATGTTTTCTGGCAGGAAGGAGCTGGTTCTTCTTGATAACGGGTCGGGACGGATGCTGCCGGGAGTAAAGCTGCGGGGAGGACAGCATCAGGCAATCGAGGTAAAGGAGGGTTTATGGCCTTCGCAGGAGAGCCGCTCTGTCGCCGCAATTACCTTTCAGAACTTATTTCGTATGTTTCCCAAAATGGCGGGAATGAGCGGAACCCTGGCGGATGCCGCACAGGAGCTTATGGACGTATATGGCGTAAGGGTGCTGGTGATTCCGCCGAACCGTCCGATTAAAAGGAAGGACTTGAAGGATCTTTATTTCAGGGATGCGGCCGGCCAGCTGCAGGCGGCCGTATGGGCGGCGCTGGAGATTCATTGGACGGGGCGGCCGGTCCTTATCGTGGTGTCAACAATCGGGGAGACGGAGCTGGTGTCCGAACAGCTGATTAAGGAGAAGATTCCTCACAATGTGTTAAATGCAAACAATGCCGCATGGGAGGCGGAGATTATAAAGGAGGCCGGGCAGAAAAATGCGGTAACGGTTTCCACTTCAATGGCCGGACGGGGAACAGATATCAAGCTGGGAGAAGGCGTGGAGGAGCTTGGAGGTCTTGCCGTTATCGGTATTGGAAGGATGCCAAACAGCAGGCTGGAGCGCCAGGCGAGGGGCCGGGCGGGAAGACAGGGGGATGCGGGTTCGAGCCGTTTCTTTGTCTCAATACAGGATGAAACAGTTAAAAACTGCGGGCCGGACAAGCTTGAAAAATACATAGAAGGCAGGAAGAAAATCAGCAGGCGCAGGATGAAAAAAATCGTTGATAAGGCTCAGGCTTTGGGAGAGGAAATGGCTGTCCTGTCAAGAAAACACGCCACCAATTATGACAGAGTCGTACAGAGGCAGAGAGACCTGATTTATGCAACAAGAAATCATCTTCTCGACGGCGGTGAAGTGCGGATGGAAAAGGTCATGGAAATAGCGGGAGAAAATATCAGGCGCTTTCTGGATTCGCAAACAGGCGGCGACGGGTATTCTCTTAACCGGTATGTTCTGGATCATATCTCTTACCGTCTGGATAAGGATATAACGGATCTGGCATCCGAAATTTCGGATGGCGGGCTGTCCGTGCAGGATGATTCGGTCGAGCGGTGTCTCCTTGAAAAGGTGGAACGGCGTCTGGCGGAGCAGGAAAAGATTCTTGGAAACAGGGAGCGCATGAATGAGTTTATGCGGGTCGCGGTGCTGAATGCGGTGGACAGTGCGTGGGTGGAGCAGGTGGATTATCTCCAGCAGCTCCAGGCGGCGGTAGCCGGAAGGGCCACGGCCCAGCGCAATCTGCTGTTTGAATATCAGGCTGATGCGTTTGAGTCGTTTGGTAAAATGGAGCGGACAATAAAAGAGAATGCGGTGAGAAACATTTTGCTCAGCGACGTGTATGTGGATGAGGGCAATAAGCTTCATATATTGTTTCCATAGGGAAAAGATCGAGAAGTGAGAGGGAGGAATCATATTTTGCAGGTACATATAACAAATATCTATGGGCAGGGTTTTACAAGCACGGCCCTGAAGGCGCAGAACCGGACAGCCGCCTTTGCCAGGGAACTTCATTATAAGGAGTTGGGAATCTATAATTATGACGTGAATTCCGATTCCCCGCAAATGCTTGCTTCGCGGCTGGACGGGATTATTGCATCCGTGGGATATGGCGATATCGTGATTTTTCAGTATCCCACGTGGAATCACATCAGTTTTGACGAGGCTTTTATCCGTCGGATAAGCCGTTACCGAGGCCTGAAAAAAATTATATTTGTCCACGATATCCCCTCTTTGATGTTCGAGAGCAACCGCTATCTTTTAGAGCGGCATATTGCTTTTTTCAATCAGGCGGATCTGCTTATTCTGCCTTCACAGAGAATGGCTGATTTCCTGTATACAAAGGGGTTAACCGTCAAAAAAACAGTCATACAGAAAATGTGGGATTTCCCGGTTTCCGTTGATGTCACGTTCCGACCACAATTCAGGAAAGTGATTAATTTTGCAGGAAATCCTGAGTCATGGAAATTCGGATTTGTGAAAAACTGGAACTATGATTCGGTTGAGCTGAAGGTAACGGCGGATAAAGGCGATTGGGCGCAGGGGAAAAATGTCAGTTTTCTGGGCTGGTTTAATGAGGACACTTTTCTGGTGAACGCGCTCAGGCACAGCGGCGGTTTTGGACTTGTATGGTCGGATAATGCTTACTGGTGTGAATATATGAAGCTGAATACCAACTATAAGCTCAGCGCCTATTTGGCGGCGGGGATTCCCGTGATTGTCAACAGCAGCATCTCTGAAAAAGATACGATAATTCGTAGAAACCTGGGGCTGGCGGTTGATTCTTTGGATGAGGCGGTAAGCAGAATCGGGAATATGAAGGAAGACGAATATAACAGGATGGCAGCCGATGCCGAAATCTTCTCCGCACTCATTCGGGAAGGATATTTTGCCAAAAAAGCTTTGACAGACGCCGTTTATCAATTATTGTACGATTGAGGCAGGAGGAGGGAAACTTGAAGGTTCATATTACGAACATATACGGACACAGCTCGGTAAGCACCGCCTTGAAAGCGCAGAACCGGACGGCGGATCTTGCGAGAGAAGTACTGAATTTTAACGAGCTGGGAATCTATTGTTATCAGGTGAATTCGGATTCGCCGGAAATGCTTTCCACACGCCTGGACGGAATTATCGCTCCCGTAGGACATGGGGATATTGTGATTTTTCAATATCCCACATGGAACGATATCCGATTTGATAAAGGACTGATTAACCGGATAAGCCACTACAGAGGATTAAAGAAAATCTTTTTTGTCCACGATATACTTTCCCTGATGTTTGAGAGCAATCGCTGTCACCTCAAAGAGCATATTGCATTTTTTAATCAGGCCGATTTGATTATACTGCCGTCGCAGAGGATGCTGGATTTCCTGTATGCCGAGGGCCTGTCTGTCAAAAAGGCCGTGATACAGAAAATGTGGGATTTTCCGGTTGCGATCGACCAGACTGTCATTCCTGCATTCCGAAAAGTAATTAATTTTGCCGGAAATCCGGATCTTCCCAAATTTGAATTTGTGAAAGACTGGAATTATGGCGGGGTTGAATTAAGGGTGACGGCAGAGAAGGGCGACTGGGCGCAGGGAAAAAAGATTGGCTTTCTCGGCTGGTTTAAGAATGATATTTCGCTGCTCACAGCACTGAGGAAAAGCGGCGGTTTCGGACTTGTGTGGACAAATGATTCCAACTGGAAAGAATACATGATGATGAATGCCAATTATAAGCTCAGCGCCTATCTGGCAGCGGGAATCCCGGTAATTGTAAGCAACTGTATCGCGGAGAGGGATACGGTTGTGCGGAAGAATCTGGGACTGGCAGTGGATTCTCTGGATGAGGCGGTAAACAAAATAGAGAATATGAGTGATGCGCAATACAACGATATGACGGCGAATGTGGCGGTGTTTTCCGAGTTGATCCGGGATGGTTATTTTACCAGAAAGTGCCTGACAGATGCTGTCTTTCAATTGCTGTACGACTGAAAAATGACATGGGAAAAGGAGTTATTGTACATGAGTGTATATCTGACGCGAATCAATGGATTGCCTGGCAAGGATGCGGCACGGTACAGGCAGCAAATGTCAGTTAACATTGCACACCGGTTAGGTATAAAGGAAATGGGGATATACCGTTATAGTCTGGGGGATGAAAGCGATGAGAGCTTATCGGCCAGAGTGGATGGGATTATTGCGGGTATCAACAAGGGGGATTTGGTAATTTGCCAGTTCCCTACCGGAAACAGTCTGCAGTTTGAAAGAAAACTGATCCGTCATCTGATTGCATATGGCGGCAGAATCGCAATTTTTCTTCAGGATCTGGAGCTTTCCTGTTTGCAGGAGATGATCCGTTTATACAATCAGGCGGAAATCATGATTGTTCCGTCACTGGCTATGAGACAGTTCTTATTGGATAATCGTATGCGAAAAGACATGAAATTTGTCATTCAGGAAATGTGGGATTATACATGCGATTGCTCTTTGACGGAAGTTCCATCAGGCAGGAAAGAATTTGTGTTTGCAAATGTTGAGAAATTGGAGCGGGATTTTTTTGAAACCGCAAAGGGCAAATTTGGTCTGGTCTGGTATAAGAATGCATATGACCGCCAGTATATGGAATACGGTGTTTCCTTTTCCCTGGCAGAGTTTCTTGCCGCTGGAATTCCCGTTGCTGTTCCGGCGGGGATTTCCAACCAGGAGTTAATAAAAGAAAACCATCTGGGGCTGATTGTACATTCCCCGGAGGAAGCGGCCGCTAGGATTGAGGCTCTGGAGGAAGCGGAATATCTGGAGTATGCTCAGTGTGTGGAGCGTTTTGCTCCCGCTTTGCGAAAGGGCTATTATACGCAGAGGTGCCTGGCTGAGGCAATGCAGGCATTTTACAGAAAGGATACGGTCAGTTTTTCTATTCCAGCAAAGGTTTATACGCTGGGTAATGCTGTTTTCTCTTCAACCATACTGAAAGAATCTTATGGGGGGAACCTGGTTTTATCATGGGATTTTCAGGGCAAGGCGGATGGTTTTCAACTATATGATACCGCAGGGATACTGATAGCGGAGACGAATAATGAACACCGGCACTATTTTTTAATAAGAGGGTATGCAAAGGAAAGCGGTTTTCTTGTAAAAGCTTTTGTGGAAACGCTGAAAGGAAAATTAATCATTGCAGAATCCGGGTTAACGCATCTGGATAAAAGTGTGTATGGAATACCAGAGGTCAGTCTGATTATTCCGGCTTATAATGCGGAGGATTATATTGTCAGAAGCATTGACAGCGCATTGGCACAGTCATTTCCTGATTTGGAAATCATTATTGTAGATGACGGTAGCACGGACAGAACACCGGATATTCTAGACTGGTATGATGAGACGTATGCGAATGTGAGAGTAGTGCATCAGGAAAACAGCGGTACCCCGGCGGCACGGAATGCAGGGTTGTTACAGGCAAACGGCAAATACATAGGCTTTATGGATAATGATGACATGATTCGTCCGAATATGATAGCAAAATTGTATCATTCGGCTAAAAAGAACAGATGTGATATCGTAGTGACCTCTGTATATTATTTAACAGAAAACGAGTACGAGATATCGATATTTTCACAATGTCCTCTGGAGGAGAATGCGGCTGTAGATATTGACAAATTTATGGATGCGTATTATGTCCATGCATTTCAGTTCCCGGTAGTCTGGAATAAATTGTATCGTGCGTCTCTTGTGAAAAATCGCCTGTTTCCTTTAATAATATATGATGATGAAGCATGGATGCCATATGTTTTATCTTTTGCAGACAGAATATGCTATCTTAATGACGGGCTGTATGAATATGACAGAAGTATACGCAGCGGTACACTTTTTAATAAATGGGGGAGAAAATCGGATGAGGAGATAGCTGCGAATCATAAACGGGCGATCTTGTTTTATTTGGAAAACGGAAATCCAAAGAGACGGGAGATGCTGAAAGATCTGGCACAAAAAGAACTGACGCTATTTGCAGATAGATATAAAAATAAAGAATATGTGAAATTAGCGAAAGAAATAGCGGAAATGTAGCCGGGAAAGATAAATCTTGTTGCGGTGAAAGAGAGGGGAAAACAGACATGGTTTACAATTTTAATTTAGGGATCGGCTGGGCCAGCAGCGGCGTGGAATATGCGCAGGCCTACAGGGCGGAGGTTCTGCGAAGTATCGGACAGGAGGCTAAGTTTATTTTTACGAATATGTTTCCGGGCGACAATATTGAGCACATGACGGCAAACATCGGCTTTCTGGATTCAGAGATCATATGGCTGTATACATTTTTCACGGACTGCCGGATCTCCCCCGTCACCTATACGCTGGAGCAGCTGGAAGAAACGTTTGGAGGCAGGGATTTTACCAGTACCAAAGAAAGCGGTAAGGTAAGATATGTGTTTCCAGGTACCGGTATCTATTATGTGGCCTATCTGGTGAACGGTTCGAAGGACTGCGTTCACAGGGTGGAGATGGTATCAAACGGGTGCCTGATCCGGAAGGACTATTATACCTATTGTCGAATCTATTCCGAGTACTACGGGCCCCTTGACAAAAAAGCGCATTTATATCAGCGACGTTTTTTCAATGAGGACGGAACCGTTGCTTATGAGGAAATCACGGATAATGACGTGGTCACGTACCGGTTCCCGGACAGGCTGATCTGCTCAAAGGAAGAACTGATAGGATATATGGTAACCCGGCTGAATCTTACGCGTCGGGATACGGTTATCATCGACAGAACCACCGGAACGGGACAGGCGATTTTAAAGAACGCTTATCCGGCCCGGATCGGTGTTGTGATTCATGCGGATCATTTTAACGTGACAGGCACGGATGAAGACCATATCCTCTGGAACAACTACTACGAGTACGCTTTTTCCCAGCACAGGCATATCAAATTCTATATTGCATCCACGGATGTTCAGAACGGTCTGCTGAAGGAGCAGTTTAAAAAGTACAAAGGGGCGAAACCCAAAATCGTGACCATTCCGGTGGGAAGCCTTAAGGAGCTGAAAAGGCCGGAGAAAGGCAGGAAAAGGCATTCCCTGATTACCGCATCCCGGCTTGCCAGTGAAAAGCATGTGGACTGGCTGATAGAGGCGGTTGCCGCAGCAAGAGAAAGCGTTCCAGACGTTTCGCTGGATATCTATGGAAAAGGAGTGGAGGAAGCGAAATTAAGGGAACAGATCAGAAAGCTGAACTGCGGGGATTGCGTTCGTCTGTGCGGACAGCAGAAAATGGACGGGATATACATAAATTATGAAGCTTATCTTTCCGGCTCAACCAGCGAGGGCTTTGGCCTGACCCTGATGGAGGCGTCAGGCTCCGGGCTTCCCATCATCGGATTTGACGTGCGCTACGGAAATCCCAATTTTATCGATGACGGGAAGAATGGTTATCTGATTCCGGTATATGACAAAATGGAAAAAAAGGAGCGGGTTGCGTCCCTGACGGAATGCATTGTCCGTTTGTTTACGCAGGCGGATCTGGAGGCGTTTCATGCGCATTCTTATGAGAAGGCCGGCGCTTATCTTACAAAGGAGGTGGAAAAGAAATGGAAGGAACTGCTAAAGTAAGCGATGCGATTTTACTCTTTGATCATTACGGGCAGGACAGCCAGAGCCTGCATACATCTTTCCGGCTTGCGGGATTTAACCTTCCGGCAGCGGTGATTGAGGACGACGGCTTTCTGCCACAGGACGTGATGTCGGTGTACGGATTTTTCCTCGGCGATTTTCAGAAGGCTTGTGGAGGCGGTGCGAAACCGAAATATTTTGATGAGATTACGGTGCCGGATTACTGGGAAATCAGCGGGAAAAACAACGGCGGCAGAATACAGGACATGAACAGGGAAAGAGGCCGGATTTTTTATGCGGAGCCCAGGCACAAACGTCTGGTGAAGGTAGTGGACTGGTATGATGAAAGAGGGGTTGTCCGTTTCAGCGACCATTATAACCGGTACGGCGCAATTTATGCCCGGACAATTTTCAGCGAGAAAGGCAAAAGGGTGAACCGGTCTTATTTCTCGCCGGATGGCAGGGAAAGGATCGTGGAGAACTTTGTGACCGGCGATATCATTTTAAATGAAGATAAGGAAGTCCGGATTTTTCATACGAAGGCGGACTTTGTTCTCTACTTTTTCGTGAAGGCGGGATTCAAACAGAAGCGGATTTTCTTCAATTCCCTGTCAACGCCCTTCTTCGTATCGAACAAACTGAACGCCGGCGCAAAGAGGGACATCCTGTTCTGGCAGGAAAGTGTGAACAAGGACATTCCGGGAAATATGCAGATGATTTTTAACGGGCAGGCGGCCCGGACGGCAACGGTCATGGTGCAGAAAAAACAGCCTTATGATAAGCTGCGCGCCCTCGGCGCAAGGCGGGATATGATGCACAGGCTTGGCTTTATTTATCCGTTTAAAAAGGAAAATGAGCATAAGGCCGAAGCGCTGATCTGCACGAATTCCGATAAGATTGAACATTGCGAGGAGCTGGTGAGGGCGCTTCCGCAGATGCACTTCCACATTGCGGCGCTCACGGAAATGTCCTCGAAGCTTATGGGAATGGAGGACTATGACAATGTAAGCCTCTATCCAGGAGCAAAGGAGGATGTTTTGGACGAGCTGTTTGCAAAATGCGATTATTACCTGGATATTAACCATGAGGCGGAGATTGCATCCGCCCTGCGCAGGGCATTTTTGAACAACCATCTGATTTTTGCGTTTCATGAGACGGTTCACAACAGAGACTATGTGGCGGAGGAATCCATTTATCCGGCGAAGGAGGTAACTCGGATGATTGAGGATATACAGGCGGCGGTGTGCGGGAAAGCGGTTTTAGACGAGCGTTTGCGCAGGCAGAGGGATGCGGCTTTTGCGGAAAGCGCAGAGAAATATCTGAATCTTTAGTTTGAGGGATTAACGAAAGTTCAAGAAAAGTTTCCATGCAGGAAATGAAAGCGCCTGCGTGGAAACTTTTTCATAGTTCTCTTAAAGCGTAAAGAACAGTCCGGTTTTCTTGAGTGCGGGCCGCAACGCCAGGTAAATCAGGGTGGCTGCGATGGTGGAGGTCACGGCGTTGATGGAGGAGGAAGCAACGTTCCATGCCAGTACCAGCTCTGCCGCAGGCCTGCCGAGGATGGCAAGCTTATAGAAATAGCCCACCATGGGATCGAAGATCACGTTAAATAAAAGTCCTGCCGCAGAGGCGAGGAGAGTGATGAGAAGCACTCGCTTTTTGTCCGTCTCCTGGCTTACATGAAAGAGCCTGTGGGCGATCAGACCGGTGATCAGGCCGATGCAGAGCTTTAAAAGGAAAGTCTTGGGTGCGTAGATGATGTACTGGGGATCCAGCAGATCCCCGATGGTCATTCCGAGCGCTCCGCCCAGTCCGCCGTAAAAGCCGCCGAGGAGAAGCGCACCAAGGACGCAGACCGCATTTCCCAGGTGGATGGATGTAGCGTCGCCTCCGGGAAGCTGTATCTTTATCTGAAGGAACGTGAACACCACATAGGAGAGGGCGGCCATAAGACCGGTTAATGCTATTTTTTGAGCTGTCTGATTTTTCATAATTGTATCACACCTTTCAAGTTGTTTTTTGTTGTTAAATAACAGTATACACAGAAGTGGCATTATAGAAAGTGCCAAATCATGATTTTTTAACCATGCCAGTTGAAAAAACTTCTCTTTTAGTGTAAGATAAAAAGCGGAAAAAGGAGAGAATTGTGATGCAGAAGGTACGGGGAATAAACGGAAGCGCTTTAAAAGTGATGGCAATGGTATCTATGGTGTTCGACCATGGGGCGGCGGTTTTGCTGGGATTGCTGCTTATCAAAAACGGAATTTATGATGTGGGAAATCTCTCACCGGATTATATGAGAGAGCTGCTGGCCTTGGGTTCGCCCGGCTATCTCTATATTGCTTACCAGATCATGAGAAGGGTGGTCGGGAGGATTGCGTTTCCGATCTACTGCTTTTTGCTGGTGGAGGGATTTCAGAGGACGAAAAACCGGAAAAAGTATATGCTGCGTCTCTTTTTGTTTGCCCTGATCTCCGAGATCCCATTTGATCTTGCCTTCCACGGCACGCTTTTCGAGTGGGATTACAACAATGTTTTTTTCACTCTGCTCATCGCCTTCGTGATGATGTACCTGTGGGATGTGATTGATAAAAAAGACCTGGGCCCGGTGCGCAGGTGGATTTTGTATGTCTGTATTTTTGTCACTGCGGCAGCCCTTGGGGAAGGGATTCACTGTGATTATGGCGCACGCGGGATTATCGCGGTGGCTCTTATCTATCTGTTCCGGCGAAACAGGGTGGAGCAGATCATTGCGGGCTGCGTGGCCTTTCTGTGGGAGATTACGGCGCCTCTGGCTTTTATCCCGATCGCCTTTTACAACGGAAAAAAGGGCTGGAATCTGAAGTATGTTTTCTATATTTTTTATCCGGCGCATCTGCTGCTCCTGCATTTTCTATATCTAAAATTTTTATAAAACGTCAAATATTCTGTTGACATTTCCTTTTGCAGAATAATATAATATCAAATGGTTAACTAGTTAAATATTAAATACTTAATTATTAATTGTTTAATGAAGGAGGCGGACAGACATGGGGGAGAAGGAGCATGAGTTGGTGCATCTGCTTCACATAGTGGACAGGAATTTTAAGCGTTCCATTGACAAGAAGGTGGGGAGCACAGGGGTTTACAGGAGCCAGCACAGGCTGCTTATGATGCTGGGAAGGCATCCGGACTGTTCCCAGACGGAGCTGGCCGAGAAGATGGAGGTGTCGCCGGCGGCCATTGCCGTTTCGCTGAAAAAGCTGGAGAAGGGCGGTTTTGTCAGCAGACAGTGCCACGAAAACGATAACCGTGTCAACTATGTGAAGGTGACGGAGAAGGGACGGAAGGCGATCGAGGTCAGCATCCGGTACTTTCAGGAGATTGACGAGGCCATGTTTGCGGATTTTACCGACGAGGAGACGGCGCAGCTTGACGATTTTCTTCGCCGTGTGATTGCAAACGGGGAGGCATACTATCAAAAATTATTGAGACAGGAGAGTTGAGACAATGAAGAGATACTGGAAGTATATCAGGCCGTGTCTGGCGGCCTTTATCTGCGGGCCGATTCTGATGATCGTGGAGGTGATCGGAGAGGTTCTGCTGCCGAAATTCATGGCGAACATTATCAATGTGGGGGCGGCGCAGAGGAATGTTCCCTATATTGTCAGTATGGGAGTGGTGATGATCCTGACGGCGCTTCTCATGATGCTGGGAGGGATCGGCGGCGCTTACTTTGCGGCTAAGGCGGCCATCAGCTTTTCCTCGGATTTAAGGAGCGACGTGTTTGGCAAGGTGCAGAAATTTTCCTTTGCCAATCTGGATCAGTTCAGCACCGGATCCCTGGTGACCAGGCTTACCAACGATATCACGCAGGTGCAGAATCTGATCAATATGGCGCTGCGCATGATGCTGCGGGCACCGGGAATGCTGGTCGGGGCCCTGATTATGGCCTTTGTGATGAACGCGCAGCTTGCGCTGGTGGTGCTGGTGGTGATGCCCATCCTGGTGCTTCTGATCGCCCTGGTGATCCGGGTGGCGTTCCCCAGATTCGAGATCATGCAGAAAAAGCTGGACACTCTGAACTCCACGATTCAGGAAATGCTGATCAATGTGCGTGTGATCAAGTCCTTTGTGCGGGGAAGCTATGAGGAGGAGAAGTTTGCCAGGGCTAACGAGGATCTGAAAAAGTCCGGTCTTGCGGCTTTTAAGGTGGTGATCCTGAATATGCCCATCATGATGGTGATGATGAATGCCACCACACTTGCGGTGGTGTGGTTCGGAGGGAAACAGATTCTTGCGGGGAATATGCCGGTGGGGGATCTGACCGCCTTTACCAGCTATATCGTGCAGATCCTCATGTCTCTCATGATGCTGGCAATGGTTCTGCTGCAGAGCTCCAGGGCGCTGGCATCCCTTCACCGGATTACGGAGGTTCTTGACACGCAGGTGGATCTGACCGACGAGGGCTGCGCCCTTCCGGAAAAAAGGGTGGAGAGCGGCAGGGTGGAATTCCGCGGCGTGTCCTTCCGCTACTACAAGAACAGCCAGGAAAAGGTCTTGGACGAGATCAGTTTTACCGTGGAGAGCGGACAGGTGCTTGGAATTATCGGTTCCACCGGAAGCGGAAAGACCACGCTGGTTTCCATGATTCCCAGGCTTTATGATGCGGACGGGGGAGAGGTTCTGGTGGACGGCGTGAATGTCCGGGATTATTCCCTGAAAAATCTTCGGGAGGGCGTGGGCATGGTTCTGCAGAAGAACGTGCTCTTTTCCGGATCGATTATGGAAAATCTGATGTGGGGAGATCCGCATGCGTCCAGGCAGGAGATTGAGAGGTGTGCGGCCGACGCTCAGGCGGCCCCCTTTATTGCTTCCTTTACCGACGGATATGAGACGGAGCTGGGACAGGGCGGAGTCAATGTATCCGGCGGCCAGAAGCAGAGGCTCTGTATTGCGAGGGCGCTGCTCAAAAAGCCCAGGATCCTCATACTGGACGATTCCACCAGTGCCGTGGATACGGCCACGGAGGCCAGGATCCGGGAGAGCTTTACCAGCACCCTGCGGGATGCCACCAAGATCATTATTGCACAGCGCATCACTTCCGTGATGGGCGCTGACGTGATTGCGGTGCTGGACGAGGGGAGGATCGTGGGGCTTGGCACCCATGAGGAGCTTCTTGCTGGCTGCGAGGCTTATCAGGAGATCTATTATTCCCAGATGGAAAAGGAGGCCAGTGCGTCATGAACCAGCGGAAATTAGAATATTTACAGAAGAAGTACGAGAGCAGGCTGAATCCCTCCGACAAGGAGGAGATCCAGGGTGCGCACGGTCCCATGAGAGGTCCCGGGGGCCCGGGACCGCGGGGCCACGGCCCTGGCGGGCCGGGGAGGCCCGGGGGAGGAAAGCCCAAGAATATGAAAAAAACTCTGGGAAGGCTTTTTTCCTATATTTCCCATAACAAGCTGCTGCTTGGAATCGTGGTGGTGTGCATCATAGCGGGAACCATTGCGAATCTGGCGGGCTCCTATATGCTGCGTCCTATCATCAACGGACTGACCTCCGAGAGCGGAAGCGTTTCCTCTCTGCTGCAGGGGATTATCGCCATGATCTGTATTTATCTGGTGGCGGTGATTGCCCAGTATCTGCAGCAGAGGATCATGATCGGCGTGTCCCAGAATGCCATCCAGAAGCTGCGGAATGATCTGTTTGAGAAGATGCAGAAGCTGCCGGTGCGCTATTATGACACCAACAATCACGGGGATGTGATGAGCCGCTTTACCAATGACGTGGATGCGGTGGGTGAAATGCTGAACAACACGGTGGTTCAGCTGATTTCCGGAACCATAAACATTGTGGGAACCTTTGTCCTTATGGTCTACACCAACGTGTGGCTGACCCTGATCACGATTGTGATGATCCCGGTGATGCTGAAAGCGGTGCAGGCCGTGGGGGGCAGAAGCCGGAAATATTACAGGGCCCAGCAGGCGGCGATCGGTACGCTGAACGGCTACATCGAGGAGACGGTGACCGGGCAGAAGGTGGTGAAGGTGTTCTGCCATGAGGAGGATTCCATAGACGAATTTGAGTTTCTGAACAGGGATCTTCGGGGAAAGCAGATAAAAGCCCAGTTCTTTGGCGGAATCATGGGGCCCGTGATGGGGAACCTAAGTCAGGTGAGTTATTCCCTTACCGCCTGCATCGGCGGGGTTCTCTGTGTGCTGCGGGGCTTTGATATCGGGGGACTTACGGTATTCGTGAACTATTCCAGACAGTTTTCCCGTCCCATAAACGAGGTGGCCATGCAGGTGAACACGATTTTTTCCGCACTGGCGGGAGCGGAGCGCGTATTTGCCATCATGGACGAGGCGCCGGAGGCGGAGGATGCCCCGGATGCCATCCGCATCCGGGAGGGAATCGAAGGGAAGACCTGCTACGTGATTCCCAAAAACCACAGGCTTGCGGCGGGGGAAAACGCAGCTGCGGGAGGAAATTTCCTTACGGATCTTGTAAAGGAAGACAAAGACTATTATTATAAAGAGGTGAAGGGAGCCGTCACGCTGACGGACGTGACCTTTGGCTACAACCCGGATAAGACGATCCTGAAGCATATATCCTTATATGCGAAGCCGGGACAGAAGATTGCCTTCGTGGGATCCACCGGAGCGGGCAAGACTACCATTACCAATCTGATCAACCGTTTTTATGACATTGATTCGGGAAGCATTACCATTGACGGCATACCGGTGACGGAGCTGGAGAGGGATTCCCTGCGCCGGAATATTTCCATGGTGCTGCAGGATACCCATCTGTTCACGGGAACCGTCCGGGACAACATCCGATACGGCAGGCTGGACGCCACGGACGAGGAGGTGGAGCAGGCGGCCAGGACGGCAAGCGCCCATTCCTTTATCATGCGTCTCGAGCACGGCTATGACACCATGCTGGAGGGAGACGGGGCCAACTTAAGCCAGGGTCAGAGGCAGCTGATCAATATTTCCAGAGCGGCCATTTCCAGGGCGCCCATATTGATTCTGGATGAGGCGACCAGCTCCGTGGATACCAGGACGGAGAAGCACATTGAGAAGGGAATGGACCGGCTGATGGCCCAGAGGACTACGCTGGTGATTGCCCACAGGCTTTCCACGGTGCGCAACGCCAACGCCATTATGGTTCTGGAAAACGGGGAGATTATCGAGCGGGGCGACCATGACGACCTGCTTGAGCAGAAGGGAAGATATTACGAGCTCTACACGGGCTTGAGCGAGCTGGATTAAAGAGAAAGGGACGGGGTATATGAAAAAAGTACTTGTAGTGATCGACATGCAGAATGATTTTATCGACGGGGCGCTGGGAACCGACGAGGCAGTGAAGATCGTGGGAAGCGTGGCGGAAAAGATCAGGGAATATGAGGGGCAGACGGTGTTTGCCACCAGGGACACCCATGAGGAAAACTATCTGGAAACAGCGGAGGGCAGACACCTGCCGGTGCCCCACTGCATCCGGGGAACAAAGGGCTGGGAGATCCGTCCGGAGATTGCCGGGGCTCTTGCACAGGCGGATGCCCAGGTGATCGACAAGCCCACCTTTGGCTCGGAGGTTCTGGCAAGAAAGCTGCAGAAGATGGCGGAGCAGGAGGAGCTTTCCATAGAGCTTGCGGGCCTGTGCACGGATATCTGCGTGGTCTCCAACGCCCTGCTCATCAAGGCAAAGCTTCCGGAGACACCGCTCAGGGTGGATCCTGCATGCTGTGCCGGTGTGACGAGGGAGAGCCACGAGGCGGCGCTTCTTACCATGAAGATGTGTCAGGTGGATGTGGGGATCTGATATGGAATACATGCTTTTTGTACTGGACTTGATCGGGACGGCTGCCTTTGCCCTGTCCGGGGCCATGACAGCCGTGCGAAAACAGATGGACATTCTGGGGGTCATGATCCTCGGAATGGTCACAGCCGTGGGCGGCGGGATGATCCGGGATCTTATTCTCGGCATCACGCCGCCGCAGGCGTTTCGGGAGCCTGTCTTTGCCCTGGTGTCTCTGGTGATCTCAGCCCTCATCTTTGCGGTGCTGTTTTTTCATGTGGTCAGGAAATGCCGGGACGGCAGCGGGAGCGAAAAGCTGGTGGCCGGACCGGTCTTCTGGGAGCAGGAGATTTCGGGCGAGCGCTTCCAGCAGATTTTGATGGCGGCGGACACGCTGGGGCTTGCGGTGTTCACCGTGGCCGGGGTGAGGGCCGCCTATGACAGCCGGATGGAGTTCGGATATTTTCTGCCGGTTTTTCTGGGAACCATCACGGGAGTGGGAGGCGGCCTGCTCCGTGACATGATGGCGGGGGACCGGCCTTATATTTTTGTGAAGCACGTGTATGCCAGCGCTTCCATAGCGGGAGCCGTCCTGTGCTGCCTTATGTGGGAGAGCGCTGGAGAGCAGTGGGCCATGCTGACAGGGGCGCTGGCCGTGATTGTCATGCGCTTTCTGGCGATTCATTTTAAATGGAATTTGCCGAGGATAAAAGGATTCTAGGTGCGGGAGGTTTTGACGGGTTATGTTACATATAGCGGTCTGTGATGATGAGGAAAGCTTTGTACAGAACCTTAAGGAGCAGCTGATGCGGTATGCGCAGGAATGCGCACAGCAGATCCGGGTCACGGTCTTTTATGACGGGAGCGAGCTGGTAAACGGCTATGACCCCTCTATTGACCTGGTTTTTCTGGATATTCAGATGAACCAGATGGACGGGCTTGCGGCGGCGGAGCGGATCCGGCAGATGGACGGGGAGGTCGGCATCATTTTTCTGACGACGCTCACCCGGTACGCTCTGGAGGGCTACAAATATCAGGCCACAAACTATATTATAAAGCCCATGAAATACGCAAGGCTGAAGGCGGAGATGGACCGGTGGATGCAGCGCCGGCCCGCAAAAGAGTCCCCGTCCCTGGTGGTTGTCAATGATTCGGGCAGGTACCGGGTTCTGTTAAAGGAGCTTAAGTATGTGGAGACCTTTAACCGGAATCTTCTGCTGCACACGGAGAAGGAAAACATTCTCTGCTACCGGAGCATGAAGGAGATGGAGAGGGAGCTTGCAGGGGGCGGCTTTGTCCGGTGCCACACCAGCTATATCGTCAATCTTTCTTACGTGAAGGGCGTGAAAAAGCTGGAAATCGAGCTGCTTGACGGCGCCCAGCTGCCGATCAGCCAGCCAAAGCGCAAGGAATTTATGGAAAAGCTCACGGAATATTGGGGGGATCAGCTATGATACGGTTTCTGGATCAGCTTACCTTTGTTTTTTTCACTCTTTCCGGAACGCTCTTTTTTATGATCCTCAAGAGGATGCTGCCCCTTCGCAGAAGCCGGATTTTGCAGATATTGGCCTGGGTGCTGGGCGTGTGGCTCTCCGACACGGTTATTTATTCCAATGATATTTACGCCCTGGTGGGAACCATGCTGGGGATGGGGCTCTATCTTCTGGTGTTTTACCGCGGACAGGTGATGGAAAAGTTCTCCGTGCTTTTCGTGTTTTACCCGATTCTGATCGCCGTGAACTACCTTTTTCAGGATATGGGATCAAGGCTTTTCTTTTCCCGGATCGAAAAAGTGGGAGGGGAGGTCGTCTGGGATGACCCCACGAGGCTCCTTTCCACAGGGATCCACACGGGATCCATTTTCCTGCGGCTGTTGTTCTGGGTGGGGATTTTCCTTTTTGTGAAGCGTTTCCTTGCGAGGAATGCGTTAACCCTTCCCGTAAAAATGTGGTGGCTGGTGGACGTGCTGCTGCTTGCCCCCATGGTGGCGGTTTTCACCATTATTTATTTTATGCCCGGTGAGATGATCGTTAACTATCCGATCTGCGTGGCATCCATTTTTTCCAGTATCGGGAGCATGTATCTGGCCGCCTATATCTACAATTCGATGCAGACGGCTTACCATATGGAGGAGATGGAGAAGCAGCACCGGTATTACGAGGATCTTCTGCGGGAGGAGGAGCGTGTCCGCAGCATCTACCATGATATGAAAAACCATCTCCTGGTTCTGGAGGCCGCATCTTCGGACAGCCAGCTTGTACGGCAGTCCATCGAGGAGCTAAGCGGCCAGATCTCATCCTATGAGGATTATATTTATACGGGGAACCGGTCCCTTGACGTGATCCTGCGGGACAAGGCGAGAAAGGCCAGAGCGCTGGACATTGACTTTGGGGCGGTGGTGCGTTTTGAGGACGGGGATTTTCTGGAGCCCATGGATATCAGCTCCATATTCGGAAACGCCCTGGATAACGCCATCGAGGCCTGTGAAAAGCTTCCAAGGCAGGAGCGGATGATCACCATAAAAACCGGCCGCATCCGGGACATGCTGGTAATCGCGGTGGAAAACAATGCGGCCAGGGAAGAGGCAAAGGAGCGGGGAGGAAAAAGAACCGCCAAGGAGGACGCCTTTTTGCACGGCTTTGGCCTTGCCAATATCCGAAAGTCCGTGGAGAAATACGCAGGGCAGTGCAATGCGGGGATGAAGGACGGACGCTTTGTTCTTAAGATTGTGATTCCGGTTCCGTAGGAATGCTTTTTGGGGCACTTTCGGAAGAAAAACAGCCGAATTAACAAATCGGCGGGAGGTATCCTAATAGAATCGCCTTGGTTACCGCTTCGACAGAGGAGGAAACATCAAGTTTTTCAAATATATGCTGTAAATGATTGGAGAGGGTACGCTCGCTGATATAAAGCGTGCCTGCAATCTCTTTCCGCTTTCTGCCGTTAGCTGTAAGCTGCAAAATCTGTTTTTCACAGTCAGTTAATTCTTCTAAAAACGGAACGGAACCGCTGAAGATAAACTTTCCCTGCATAATCTGTGAAAGAAAAGCGATCAGCATTTCCGGTTCTGTATTCTTGTTGATAAATCCTTTTGCCCCGATTTTTTTGGCTTCGCTGCGGTATACCGGAAGATCGTATCCGGACAGGATAACAATTTTCTGCTCCGGATGACAGTGTAATATCCGCTTTGCCAATTCCAGACCGTCTTCCGATGTTATATTTTTTAAATTGATATCCATGAGCAGAATGTCCGGGGCATCTTCTTCAATGAATTTATCCAACAGGGAAATATCATTGATCCTTTTAAAGTTTTTTATTTCCGGGTAGTCTGATAATGCAATTTCCAGACTTTTGGAAAACAGAACGTGGTCATCGACTAATAAAATATTGATAAGAAGCATCTCCTTTCATTGGCAGGCTGATACAGACACAGATTCCATGTGGGAAATTTTGGGTGATACTTACAGTGCCGTCCATGCTATGCACACGGTCGGTGCTTAATGCAAGACCTCTGTGTTTTGATGAGTCTGCATGGGTGAGGCTGTCGGTATCAGCACTCCCATTATCCTTTACGCATAATACGATCATTCCATTATCCTGTGTAAGTGTGATCCATGCTTTTTCTCCCGTAGAGTGTTTGTAAACATTCGTGACGAGTTCTTTCAAAAGCCGGTATATGAAAATATCATATGGCGGAACTAAAAATAAAGAATCCGGGCAGTCAAAAACAATGCTGACGTGGCGTTCGGGAAATGACTGTGCAATATAGGCAAGCAAGTTTTGGTAATTCTCTTTTATAGTAAGTTTTGACAGTAATACAGGATGATAATTCTGCATCTGCTCACGGATATAGATATTCATACTGTCAAGAGTTTCTGTGATTATTTTCTGTATATCAGGCCTTGCTGATTTATGCATCATATTTTTTATGGAAAGCAGGTCTTGAAGTATATGGTCATGAAGAAAGTTTGAAAATTCAAGATTTATCTGTTCTTCCTGCTGTAACTGTGCCAATGCGGCATTGTATTTGCTTTCCATAACCATGTTGCCTCCGCCCTGCCTTAAATTAAAATCCAGTATGATGTTGCAGGCATAGATAAACACAAACATAGCGTCCAACATAAGGAGGAAAGATAACCGGCCGATACCCAGAGTCATTGTAATCAGACCGCAAATGATAACACCGAAAAGCAGGATCAGCATTAGCTGGAATCTGCTGAATATGGCTGACAATGGAAAACTGCGATGCTCTTTCCGTATAATACTATGAATGCTTATGGAGAACAGCAGGACAGGGATATACACTCCAAAGTTTGAAAGATTTCCTCTTATTCCCATTGTGGTAAGACAGTATGCAGTAAATAAAATGATGATTACCACAAGAGAGAACAGAATGGATTTCCATTCTGCTTTAAGGACAAAAGCAGTTCTTTTTCTATGGTAAGCGACAACAAAAACGAAGCAAAGCCAGCTTACCAAAAACTGGATGCCATATAACAATGCAAACACATTGTCTGATATAAAAATGCCGATAAGGGAGCAGATACAGGTTCCGGTCAGGCAGAGGTTTGTTGCTTTTTTGAATTTATAACCGCTTCCCTGAAATAAAAACATGAGTATGAAATTGATAAAAATGTACCATATAACCGGACTTAAGGCATAAAAAGCAATATTTGTTATAGCGTTGTCCGAAACGCAAAGGAGTATATACCAACTGTCTAATGCCAGCAGACCGCAAAACAGAGAGATAGCTTTATTGTCTCTGATGTTGCAGGAACTCACATAAGTAGCGTCTATCAGCATCAAGGATGACAGGAATAATGATACAATTTTGCTGATGCTGCACGGCATCTTAATACTTATTTCCAGCCCCATATATATCATAAGCAGGGTGGAGTTTATAAAAAGCAAGAGCTTAAAGATAATACGCCTCATATTTTTGCCCCCATATCCATGCCTAAATTATATCATTTATCT